>ERZ1669250.486-NODE-486-length-17656-cov-3.399693_pt1 | contig 17656 bp, 19 predicted proteins | sample MGYA00579295_ERZ1669250 | MGnify/ENA primary metagenome ERZ1669250 (study PRJEB41166, sample SAMN08046056) | hot springs metagenome | biome: hot spring; feature: acid hot spring; material: thermophilic sediment; isolation source: thermophilic sediment from acid...
TCTTAAGTACATCATCGTATATAGACTGAACACCAATCTCAACCCTAGTAAAGCCAAGTCTCAGCATCATGTTAATGTGCTTAGGTCTCGCAAAGTCAGGCCTTGTCTCCAGCTCGAGCGCCACAACCCTTATCCTAGCCCTCTCATTACGCCTATGTTCATACTCAATATCTGGATGTTCAATAGAGCCAGTTATGAATGGATAATCATTCACAGCCCTAAAGGCATTACCTACAAACCACTCGAGATACGACTCGGGCAATGACGTTACAGTACCACCCATAACTATTAACTCAACCTTAGATACTGGGTGGTGAAGAGCCTCGTACTGCTTAATCCTAGCCACCACCTGTCTATACGGATCATACTTAAGCGGCGCAGCACGAAGAACCACAGGTGAGTCAGGGAGATAACTCTTTGGGGTATTCGTGTTTTTCCCACCGGGACAGTATGTGCAGCTGAATGGACATGCCACAGGCTCTACCATGATAGCTACAGGGACAACCCCCGAAATAGTCCTTGTCGGCTTCAATCTATTAAGTGCAACAACCTGAGTCTTAACCATCCTCCTAATCCCAGTACTTACATATTACGGTTTAAAATGCTTTTTATACCATGTAATTATCGTAACGGAACTCCTCAGGGCATTAGTACTGGGGCACCGTACAAATTGATGTCAGGGTTCAGGAATAATTATGAAACGTAGACATCCTACGCATTTAAACTCGTTGGGGATAGGGTCTTAAATTAAGCGCTTAGATCCTCATACATAGGCTTTTTAAGTTGGTTGATGCTATTTATTATCGGTACTCGAAGTGTCTGGAGCAATTTCGCTCATTAAGAGGTATTTTCCGTACGAAGAGTTTAGGAGGTATCAGAGGGAGATAGCTGAGAATATATATAATGCCCTGGCCAGTGGTAGGATTGCCCTTATTGAGGCGCCAACTGGCGTTGGTAAGACTGCCAGCGCCTTAGCGGCTTCTTTAGCGTATTCCGAGGAGGTTGGTGCTAAGGTTCTATTTCTGGTTAGGACGAAGAATGAGGCTCAGGCACCGATTAGGGAATTGCGTAGGTTGAGGGATAGGGGCGTTGATGTTGATTATGTGGTAATTAGGAACAGACCTGACATGTGTTGTATGGTTAGTACCCGTAAATTACCTTATGAGGAATTTCTTGAGGAGTGTAAGTTCCTTAGGTCTAGTGGTGAATGCCCTTACTATGTGAATGTTGGAAAGGTCGATATTAATAGTGTTATGTACCAGGTTATGGAGGGCGCGGATAATGTTACTGGTTATGTTTCATCACTTTGTTCATTTGGTGTGTGCCCTTACGAGATCTCCAAGGATTACCTGAGTAGGGCAAGGGTTGGTATTATGACGTATTACTACGTATTCAGTATCAACAAACCCGAGACCATGAGTATTGATATTAAAAACTCCGTTTTAATAATTGATGAGGCTCATAACTTACCTGATGCCATAAGTAGTCTAAACACCGTGAGTCTTCCATTGACTTCAGTATTGGCTTCGATTGTTGAGGTTAGGAAGTTGATTGATGATGATGAACTGAAAAGCAGGGCATTGAAAATACTAAGAGGCTTGCAGACCTACATGGTTAGGCTGGGGAAGGTTCTTGAGGAGGAGACTATGGTGTCCATGGAGCTTGGCGACATTCTTCAATTCTTTGAGGACTTTCAAGCAATTACTGAGGCCTATTATGAAATCATTAGGAGAAAAAGAAGCGCTGGTGTGCCGATACCCTACACGCCGCTGTCCCGTGTTCTTGAGTTTCATAAGGCGATTTTGAATAAGGTTAGTGGTTTTGGTGTTTTCCTGGCCAGAGAGGAGCAAGGTGTTTCTCTTGTCTATAAGTGTGTGGATCCATCAATAGTTAGTGGTTCGGTACTTAATGAGGGAGGTGGTGTTGTGCTTATGAGTGGTACACTACCACCCAGGGAATACATAACAAGCATGCTCGGTATCAATAGGGGAGTTGTTGAGTACAGGGTTAGTTTTAGGGATTATATTAGTCCAAGTAATTATGAGGTGTTTATTTACGATGGAGTTACGACAAGGTACCTGGAGAGGGACGAGGAGGAATACGCAAAGATAGCTGGTATGTTGAGCAGGATTTATCAAGCATACCCCCTTGATAAGGCTATTTTATCGATATTTCCATCATATGCCGTGCTAAAGGCTGTTAGGAAATATCTGAACCCCAATGTTAAATACATAATGGAACTAGGTAGTACTTCTGTCGATGATCTAATTAAGGATTTACGTAGAGATAGAAGGAAATTAATAATGGCCGTGGCCGGAGGCAAACTTGTTGAGGGCGTCGAGTATAGATTAGGTACCGAAAACATGCTTGGTTTAGTAATAATTGTTGGTGTTCCTTACCCAGAACCTAATGATTATCTTGATGAGGTCATGGAGATACTTGCGGCAAGGCTTAGTGATAGGAGGTTGGCGTGGGAGTTAACTTATCAGTGGCCTGCCATCGTTAGGGTTAAGCAGGCAGTTGGTAGAGCCTTTAGGTCCGAGGGTGATAGGGCTTTAGTGATACTTATGGATCGTAGGTTTAGGGAGAATAGGCTGGCCAAGGTCTTCGAGGATTACTTCGGTAAGTATGCCATAGTTAGTGAGGATGAATTGATTAATAAGTTGATGGTTTTCACTCCTCGTTGAGTTCCTCACCCTCTTGCTGCTGTTCAGCGGTTTGTTCTTCAGTTGTTTCTTGAATCGTCTGTGGTTGTTGCTGTGGTGGCAATGCTTGTTGAGGCTTTACCTGCGGTGGTCTTGGTGGTGGTGCGAATATTCTCTCCTGGGGTTGTTGATACTGGGGCGTGTATTGCTGCGTTGGCGCTGCGGAGGTTGATTGCTGTCTTAGTGTCCTTACTATATATTCGAATCTCTTATCGAGACCTATGGCTATTTGGTACATCACTATGAAGTCGACGATTAGGGCTGCTGCTATGACGATGAGTGATGCCATGAATGCTATTGAGGAATACGGCAGATAGGCATCGCTTGTCGTTGGGAATAGGGTTATTGCTGTTATTATGAAGACTATGGCTATTAACGCCAGAGGTATACCTAGGTAAAGGGCTATCTTGCTGATGCTTGGTGTTAACTCCTCAATCCTGGGTTGTTGTGTTGTTGGTCGACTTGGTGGTATTGGCCTTGGTGGTGGTAATTGTGGCTGTGGTTGATAGGCCTGTGGATATTGTGGTGGGGGTGGCGGTGGTCTATACTGTGGTGGCGGTGGAGGTGGCATTTGTGGAGGTGGTGGAGGTGGGTATGCTGGGTATGGTTGCTGGTACTGAGGTCTCCTGACCTGCTTCTCTTCCGGCTTCTTCTCGCTCATTCACAACACCATTTAGTTAGCAGGCTTATTATTTAATAAGTTAATAAAGGTTTCGAAAGAGTTAGGGATAAAGGTCTTAATGGTCATTGATTCGCTAGTAGTTGCTGAGAAGGACTCCGTGGCTAAGGCCATTGCTAAGTACCTAGCCCAGGGCAACGTAGGTGTAAAGAGGATCAATGGGGTAAAGACTTACTGGTTCATGAGGAATAATCAGCAGTGGGTTAGTATCGGCCTTAGAGGTCACATAATGAATATTGATTTCCCAGAGGAATTGAATAGATGGCACTCAATAGAACCGTCAAAGCTATTTGACGCCGAGCCTGTACTAACTATTAGGGACGAGAATATTAATTATGTAAAGGCATTAATGAGCTTAGGGGCCACGGCTAAGGTTGTTTACCTGGCCCTTGACGCTGATTCGGAGGGTGAGGCCATTGCCTATGAGGCGATGTTTGTAGTACGAAATGTCAATCCAGGAGCTATTTTTAGGAGGGTCCTTTTCTCCGCAGTGACCAGGGACGAGATTACTAAAGCCTTCAACTCACCAACTAGCCTAAACCCAGGACTTGCCAAGAGGGTCTTCACAAGGATGATACTCGATTTAACACTTGGCGCGGTATTCACAAGGGCGTTAACGTTGAGTGTTGAGAAGTATGACAATAAGGTATTACCGAGGGGTAGTTTCCTTAGTTATGGGCCATGCCAAACACCAGTGCTAAACCTGGTTGTTCAAAGAGCCCTGGAGAGGGAGAATTTCAAACCTGAGAAATACTATACACTGCACATTACCGTGGATGCGAACGGGAAAGAACTAACCCTCAATCATGATGGCACCTTTAAGGATAGGCAGGAGGCTACTAAAGTGCTTGAGCTCGTTAGGGGTAGTGGTAAGGCTAGAGTTGTCGTTGCTAATTATAAGGAGGATACGATCGAACCACCAGTTCCTCTCGATACGGTAGAACTCGAAAGAAGAGCAAGTAGATTTCTCAACATAAGGCCTAAGGCAGCCCTCGATATTGCCGAGGAACTTTACAGGCATGGCTATATTTCGTATCCTAGGACAGAGACGACCATATACCCACAATCCCTAAACCTCAGGCAAGTACTCCTGAACCTTACCCGTGGTGAGTATGGCACTTATGCTAAGGCATTACTGGATGGGTATCTAAAGCCGACGCGTGGTGATACGGATGATGGTGCTCACCCACCCATATACCCAACGAAGGGTGCCACAAGGCAGGAGATACTTAGGTACTTTAAGAATGAGAGGTATTGGAAAATATACGATCTGGTTGTTAGGCATTTCCTGGCAACATTAAGTCCGTCAGCACGTGTTGAGAGACAAAAGATTGTTGCTGAGGTTGCTGGACATAGATTCGAGACCAATGGTTTGAGGATCATTGATAAGGGTTACCTAGTTATTTACCCGTTTGAAAGCCCTGAGGAGAGGGTTTTACCCAGGTTAAGGCTGGGTGATGAGTTAAGGATAGTAAAGGCGTGGATTGAGGAAAGGGAGACAGAGCCGCCGCCCTATTTGTCAGAGTCTGAGCTGCTTAGGTTGATGAGGAAGTATGGTATTGGTACGGACGCCACAATGCAGGATCATATACACACTAACATTGTGCGTGGATACTTCAAGGTAAGGAACAAGCAGTGTATACCAACACCTCTCGGTAAGGCTGTGATAAGTACATTAAGCAAGGTTGGTAGTGAGTTAATAGATCCATGGTTTAGATCACGTATGGAAAAGTCGCTCATGGAGATATCAAAGGGGACCTTAAAGCCCAACGATGTATTATTGACGTTTAAGGACGAATCCAGGAAGATATACAGCAAATTCATGGAGAGGCAGAATGAGGTTGCGATGGAGCTTATAAAGGCGTTGAAGGCATCACTAAATAAACGAAAAATCAACAAGAAGTGATGGAAATAATTATTAATTAATTAACAATGTTGAGATAATGCTTTATGAGTGGGAGAATAACGGAGATACTGAGGGACTCTGTTAATGATGTATGGAATAGAATTTTTAATCATCCTTTCGTTACCGAACTATTCAGTGGGTCATTACCCATTGAGAAGTTCAAGTTTTATGTGATTCAGGACTACAATTACCTACTTACATTAACAAGGTGCCAGGCAATAATTGCCTCTAAGTTCGAGGACCCAGCAATAATGAGAAAGATACTTGAATTAGCGCTGGCTGATGTTTCGACAGAACTGGAGAACTACAATAAATTACTTAGTGTACTTGGTCTTAGGCTTGATGATGTCATTAAGGCCAAGCCAAGTCCGACAAATACGGCATACATGAACTTCCTACTCACCACGTGCTCTCTGGGAAGCCCATACGAGGGTTTAGTATCAATACTACCGTGCTACTGGACTTACTTAGAGATTGCTAAGTATCATGCAGATAAACTCAGTAATAATCCAGTCAAGGTGTATAGGGATTGGGCATCCGTTTATTTAAGTCCTGAATATGCAGGAATAGTTAATGATCTTAGGGGTATTATAGATGGCGCTAGCGATTACTTAATGAAGGATGTTAATAGGCTGATGAGTATCTTTAGGCAAGCATCAATATACGAGTACATGTTTTGGGACATGGCGTATAGACAGGAACAATGGGCCTTATAATTGTAATTGAGTTACTATTTTTATTTTCTAAAATTAAAAAATAAGCCTGCCTATGTATATATTGTCTTCATTCTCTATAACTTGAACCTTGACCTGTCTCCCCATTAGAACATTTTCGAGACGTGCATCTGCTATAACCGTGATGACCCTATCATAAATAGCCGAACCTCTTAGTGGTTGTATAATGCCTATGAACTCGCCCTTAATTATGCCTCTACTTATGATTTTAGCCTTGACTTCATCATTTACCTTAAATGGTCTCGGTAATTGTGGTGCCTTATGAATGTTTAACTCATCGTTTGTTGCCGTTAACCTAACATTAAGTTTCTCCTCTAATTCCTTAAGTCTTTTCCAAAATTCATGCCATGTCATTACCCTTATATTGACCCTTCTACCTCTCTTATGTGGTATGTATTTCTGGATAAGGACTGGCGGCAGCGAACCCTTACCTAGTCCTACCTCATTGGCCCATTTCGTAATCTCAACCATATCCTCATCATTTATGCCGGGTAGCCACACGGGAGACGCTATGACGTTTATGCCTAAATTGAGGGCCTTAATCACGAGTTCCTTCACGTAATCCACATCATACCAAGAGGTCCCACTTAATCTCTTGGCGAGTTCTGGACGTAGTGAGTCAATACTTAGATTTATCCTATCTAAACCAGCATTCGCTAATTCCCTGAGACTATCATCATTGAACATGTAGAGCCTTGTTTGCATAGATACCACAGAGACACCACTTATTGATTTAATTCCACGAATTAACTTAGGCAGGTATGGATAAACACCAGGTTCTCCCATTCCATCTATATGCACTTCAATGTCGTTGATCCCCTTAAACCTAACGACATCCTCCAACGCATTAAGTAATGGTTCAGGTTCAACAACGAATTCAGCCCACCTATTGGTTGACTTCGGTCCTGCATTTACTGAACAATATATGCAGGATAATGGGCATAACGACGTTGGTCTTACCTCAATGATATTCGTGCCTCTGTCGACTATTCCAAAGGCTAATGTACCGACTTGAGGGACATCACCGCCTATCCTAATTATTTCCCTACTTCTTTCTATCTCCCTAATATTATCTCTCCACATAATTATCAGAGATTTCTTATCGCGTCTGTTCTTCTCTATGATCCGCCCAAATAGGGTTTTTAAAGTCAGAGTGTGCAATAATCATGTACATGAAAAATGATTAGAACAAACATAGTCAATGGTGTGGATCTATTTAAGGTTAACATTAAGTCGGCGGTCCTATTGCCTATTGAGTCCTTTGACGTATTAATGGGCAGCAACATTAGGATGGTCATTATGGACATGCTGAGCAGAGGGCCTATGACAGTCACATCGCTGGCTCAGGAATTGAGTATACTTAAGGGCATTGTTCATAGGCACGTTAAGATCCTGGAGGATGCCGGTTGGGTTAGACAGTTAAGTGATGATGAGGTTAGAGCGGTAGGTCTAAGTAGGGAGGCTAATAGGATTTATTACGTACCATCGGCCATGGTGTACCTAGGCTTTAGGCTTGAGGTTAATGAGCACGGCATGAAGATAGTGATTCCCACGAATTATGGCGCATTTATAGATATGAGGGGGCATAGGTTCATTCTATTAACACCCACATTCATAAAGCACGACTGTAAAGCAACATGTCCAACGCATGATTTATGCCTGGACTGGGTTAAGAGAATTGGGAAACAACACCACATAAACATCGATAGTGATGATGCTGCTGAGGCATTGATGAATTTATATGCACAATTAATACTTAAGGAGTTCAGGATACACATAATTAATAATGGAAACCTACTAAGACTTGACAGCCCACGCCTAAATTCAATCTTCATAAAGCATGCAAACCTAGCCCTTTAATATAACGAGGTAATTACCTGGACCGTTAATCTTACGCAGTTCATACCATGTATTAAGCGCTGGATAGTAACGCTCAATTGATAAAGTACTAGTACCACCAATTATTAGGAGGTTAGTACCATCATTCATCATTTGGGATATTTGAGCACAGGGATCAAACCTTAACCTCCAAACCTTAACCATTACCTCATTGACGCAATTGCTAGGGCCTAAATTTTCAATACCCTTCTTAATCCTAAAGATTTGGATCTCACCATTAAGGTCTGAATATACTAATTTACCCTCAATACCAAGTTTCCTCATAAGCCTAGTAGCATAAGTATCCGGGTGAATTTTACGCCTACCAACCCTCATGAGCCTTACGAGTATTACCAATGCTTCATCGGCTCTTAATTGAAGGTTCACACTTATACCTTGTTCTTTCCAATCAATGCTAATTTCACAATTGCTATTAACGATTACTGCGTATAAACCCCGTAATTCATCATTAATCTGAACGAGCTGTCTACCATAGATAATGCCGTCGCAGGGCAGGTAAAGATTGATCCTCGTGCCATATAGCGTGACATCCTCATTACTGATCGTAAGGCCATTACCCATAAAGGATCTTACATTCTCACCTGGAACTATGTACACCGTTAATCCTGACTTTTCGTAACTCAATCGGAAGTTTCGTGTTAATTCCTCAAGGAGATTACTATTTCCTGTCTCTTCCATATTTATTTTTAATAATCGAGTTAGTTCTTTATTTAAATAGCTAGTTAATGGTGGGGTAAATGATTAAGGTTACATTCCTTGGTACAGGTGCTGGAACTCCAGGTAAGGATAGGTAGTTACCATCAATTTTAGTCGAGGACGGCCAACGGAAAATACTACTTGATGCTGGCGAAGGAGTTCAGTATAGGCTTCTTGAGGTTGGTGTTAGCCCATTAAAGATAACCCACATATTCATTACGCATCTCCATGGCGATCACGTATTTGGAGTACCTGGTTTGCTTGCTACGATGGCTATGTTAGGTAGGAAGGAGGATTTGGTGGTGAGTGGGCCTAGGGGTATTTTCAATTTTGTAAAGAATGCCATGGAGGTGGTGGGTGATCCTCCATTTAATGTAAGGGTTTACGAGGTGGAGCCGACTGAGGAGGTCAGGGATATTATTAATGAAGAAAACTTCGGTCTCCAATGTGTCTTGGCTAAGCATTCAATCACAGATTGTACCTACGCGCTCATTTGGAGAACATACGTTGGCAAATTCAACCCAGAGAGGGCTAGGGACCTTGGCGTTCCAGTGACTTATTGGAAGAGACTACACATGGGCGAAACTGTGGTTTTGGATGATGGTAGAATAATCAGGCCTGAAGATGTTGTTGAGATAACTTCAAGCGGTGTGCTAAAGATCGTTTATACCGGCGATACCGCGCCAACGGATAATGTGGTAAGCATAGCTAAGGATGCCCAATTGTTAATCCATGAATCCACATTCTCGGCGACTGAGGACGCAAACCTGGTTTGGAATCAGGGACATTCAAGATCCATAGATGCGGCTAAGATAGCCAAAGATGCTGGTGTCAATAGGTTAGTGTTGACACACATAAGTAATAGGTACTCCGACCCAGAACAACTAGCCTGGGAGGCATCCGAGATATTCCCAAACGTGGTGGCGGCCAGGGACTTAATGAGCCTAATCATTAATACTTGACTTGCCTGCAACAGTTCTAATTATATTAATATAGGGATTGAGCGCCTTCACGATTTGTACAACCTCATTAATACTTAGTTGCCTAGCCCTATTATTAACGTTGACTCCGGCCTTGACTACCGCATCAACAGCCTCCTTACCCAGATACTTACTAAGTACCCACCTAATTACCCTATTTCTATGTCTAAAGAGCATATTCGTAACCAACTCTAGTTTCTCCAAGTCTTCATAACAAGGCTTTCTCCTCTCCATAATTATTAGTGATGAATAGACCTCAGGGCTTGGATAGAACGAGTCAGGTGGGTATGTGGCTAGTACGTTGATGGTGTACGTACACTGCGTAATTACGCTTAACCTACCATAGTTATCACCTCCAGGTGAACTAACGAGCCTATCGGCCACCTCCCTCTGAATAGTCAGTAATGCCTTAGACACGCCTTCCCTTATGATTCTCATTAACAATGCTGAAGTTATTGAGTAGGGGACATTCGATACCACAAAATCTACCTGCGGCCAAGGAACCCTCAACGCATCACCCTGGATGATGGAGACATTATTAACGCCACTTAATAACTTCTCGGCTATCTTTACGAGCCTTCCATCAACCTCTATGGTAATCACCTGCGACGCTACCTTAGCAAGGTAATAGGTCAATGTACCAATGCCCGTGCCAACCTCGAGAACCCTTGAGTTAGGCAATACATGACTCACGATGTCTCTTATCACGGTAGGGTCAATAACGAAGTGCTGGCTCAACCTCTTACTTAACCTTAATCTATACTGAGCCACTAGTCTCATCAAATCCTCCCTAGTCAATTCATCAAGTTCAGGGAGCATTACCACCTCTGCTTATGATCAATGCTAATAAATTTATAAATTGATACGTACCTTTAACAAGGATGAATTCGTCGTTGGCAGACATAATTAATGTAGTGGACACGTTATTAAACACTCCAAGGATTGGTTGGATTCAACGTGGTGTTTCAGGAGGTACAGCTGAAACTGTTGGCGATCACACTCTACTCACAAGTTATTTGGCCCTGATTATCTGTAATAGTGTTAAGGGGGCAGGTATTAATTTAGATTTGGGTAAGTGCATCATCATGGCGTTAATTCACGATGTGCATGAGGCTCTTATGGGTAATGTTGGTAACAATGTGAGGTCCATGATAAGCAACTGGCGAGACCTCGAGGTCCAGGTTTTCAGGTCTCTTGGTTTCCCTGATTATCTGAATGACTACTTCAGGGAATATAGATACGAATCGAGTGTTGAGGGTAAGGTCGTGAATTTAGCAGATAAGTTAGCCACGTATATGAGGGCATGCTTTTACTCTATGATTGGTTATGATACGAGTGAACTAATTAATAATTATAAGGAATTAATAAGCAAAATAATGAGCGAGCTTCCACCCGAGATTACGAGGGCAATTCAAGGAATAATCACTCCACTCCTCTCTGAGGATTATTGTCTCAATATACGAAGAGTAAGGCATGATTAGGATTAATGATCAACCTCAATAACGGTACCTGCGCCAACACCATTAACAATAAGGTTTCTTAGGGCATCAGGGTTGTTACAACCTACGACGTAAATAGTAACGCCACCCCTCTGTGCTATGCTTAATGCCCAGGGATCCAATAAGTCGTACGTCCCAGCAATGGTCCTAGACTTAAGCATGCTCATTAGCTCGCTGATCCGAACCTTATCAAGCCTTTTGGCGTTGGGATCCTTCCTAGGATCCCCTGTATATACAGCATCCACATTGGCACAATCAATAAGTCTCTTAATCCCAAGGAACTCACTTACTAATAGCGCTACCGTTGCTGTGGATTGCCCTGGTTGAAAACCACCAGTTATAACAAGTCTGCCCGTTGACCAAGCCTTAAACACCTCATCGAGGTTCGTGGGTATTGATAAATAAGCGATGTCATAGAGCGCTGAAGCCAGTAATTGAGCGTTTAACCTACTCGCCGAAATACCCAACATGTCAAGTAACGACTCATTCACACCCATCTTCCTCCCAAGCTCTATGTATTGGCGAGCCAGGGAACCACCTCCAGTCACTATGACCATTCTATAGCCATCCCTCCATAAATCGCGAATAAGATCGATATACCTAGGCAGTAACTCCGCATTATCGAATAGGTGACCGCTGAGTTTTAGTGTGAATAGTTCCCTAAACATCCAAACCGCCAATTGCAGGTGAGCTTTCTTAAATTTTCTTGATCATGTCATTCACAGCCTTAATCATACCATTAACTACGTAAGTAGGTAAATCATTAAAATTAAGGCTTGGATTACCACCATCACAGACAGCCTGAAGTTTATCCAGGTTATTCGTTAGAAAATCCCTAATTGCATCGTAATGATCAGCGCCTATTAGGGGTTGCATGTATGTATCTACGGAACAATCACTCTCGTACCACTCCTTAAAGAATCTGGCTGATGACAATAATCTATTCAGCTCATTGATACTTATTTCTTTACCGTCAAGTAAGATAATAACCTGGGAGCCCAGGAACTTCCTATTAATCCTCACCTCAATAAAGCCTAGATTACATGGCCTCTTCTCCTTAATGCACCTAGTGACCTCATTATCCACCCCCAGGAACCTAAGTAATTCCTTATTCTTCTCATATTCATGCTTGCACATGCAAATCTGCTGAAGAACCTTGGTAAAGCGTGACCTATACTCCTCAATCAATGCCTCAATGGCGTCATTATTACGCATTCGGGTTTAAGACATGGATTTATTTTAAAAGTAATCTATCGAGAAAAACATGCCTTACTCAGCCTTGCCAATAGCCTTCCTAACAACCTTACCGCCAGGGCACTTAAAGAGTCCAATAATTACTCCACGCCTACCTCTTGGGGCAAGCATCCACACCTTCACAGGCTTAAGTTTTACTGTTTGGCCATCGCACTCGACTTCGTACTCCTTCTCCATGTATTGAGATAGTTCTGCCATTGTTCCCATTAATTATTCTATCCTTAATAAATAATCATGACCGTAAATAATGCATGGATTGAAAAATAAAGGGCTCTTTCTACACGGGTAATTACAATGGAAATACACATAATATATGAATACAATGAGGCAATAATAAGTAGTTTCCATGGTAATTAAATACTGCATTTTATTGTCAATTTCATAAATCAAGAACCAGAAGTATTATTAATCCAGCCAATAAATGAAAGACAAGAACCTAAATAGGTGATGAAGGGTCCCAAGCACTTAACGATGATGAATTGAAATGTAAAATAGTAAAATGGCTGATAATTCATAATCTCGTCAATAGATGAACATGACGATACATGATATTGATAAATCAATAGACGGTGTGAATATGAAGTGAGGTGGTGAATAAATATTTAATTTATTTTTAAGCTAATTACTGATTATAAGGAGATGAAGATAATAAGCAGAATAGAAAGGCAAGCATTAATGATCGATGATTTAATCCGTGAGTTAAGGTATGAAAGGAGTTATGGGGAAATTGAACGTATTGTACAGTTACTCATACAGGCTCTCCTTGATCTAGGATTAATGGTAATATCGGGCTTAAATGCCAGGAGACCGTCAGGCTATTCTGAGGTTGGTTCTGTGCTTCATGAGCTTGGGATCATAGATAAGGAGGACGCGGATCTAATGAAGTCGTTGGCTGGTCTTTGTAATATGCTCGTGCATGAATATGCGGTAATCGATAGGGCTAGGATAATTGATTATTCAGGGACCATAAGTCAGGATATAATGAGGATAACAAATAAAATCATTAGTAGAGTTAAGGGTAAGGGCATCAACGATCCTGTGGTGGATGTGGATGTACACAACGTGATCAGTAAATTAAGGCTTATACTTAATGGTAAGGTTAAGGCAGCATTTTTATTTGGTGGTCGTTCCAAAGGCTACGTATTAAGGGGCGATTACGATATCGGGGTTTTAATGGAACCAGGTTGCGACCTATATAGGTTGGGTGCCCTGCAGGTTGACATCGCCAAGGCCCTTAATGTTGATGAAGAATTAATTAACCTGGTCTGTATTAATGATTCGCCCCCTGCCTTGGTGCTTGAGATCCTCGATGGCATACCTGTACTCGATGTCGATGATTATTTAGTATTTACATTGAGGTTCAGAGCCCTTAAGGAATTGCTTGATTTAAATGAGGATATTCGTATCGTTAATAGGATGCTCGTTGGGTAATTACTTATAAAATTGCTTAAGGACGCAACTAGTAATGACCATTAGGGTTGTCATCTACGGTGTCGGCCCAATAGGGCAATTAATAGCTAGGGTGGATCTTGAGAGGGGTTTTGATGTGGTTGGTGCTGTGGATATTGATCCTCAGAAGGTTGGTAAGGATCTGGGTGAGGTTATAGGGCTTGACAAGGCCATTGGTATTAAGGTAGAGAGTGACGCCGATAAGGTCCTTAGAGAGGCCGATCCAGACGTTGTTCTTCACTCCACGGGTAGTTTTCTCGATAAGGTTTATCCGCAGATAATGAAGGCTATTAGGGTTGGTGCTGATGTAATATCCACATGCGAAACATTGGCATGGCCTTGGTACAGGTATCCAGATCTTGCGGAGTTGATTGATAATTATGCGAGGAATTACGGCTCAACGGTCCTCGGCGCTGGTGTTAATCCGGGCTTCGTATTCGATGCATTACCAGCGACTCTCTCGGTAACCCTCACTAAGTTGGATAAAATTAGTGTTGTTAGATCATTGGATGCATCCAAAAGGAGGTACTCATTCCAGAAGAAGATTGGTCTTGGAATGACCATTAACCAATTCAGGGAGGCTCTGGCTAAGGGTGAGATAACGGCCCATGTGGGCTTTGCAGAGTCTGTTCTACTTATGGCCAATATGATGGGAATAAGGTTGGATAGGGTTGAGGAGGGGCAAGACGCAATAATTGCAGATAGGCACTACGAAACCCAGTACTTCAAAATCGAGGAGGGTCAGGTAAGAGGTGTGGTTGGTCATGGGAGTGGCTTTGTGGGTAATAGGGAGGTGATCAGGGTTGAGCTTAGGGCCTGTGTGGCTTGCGAGGATTATGAGGAAATTAGGCTTGAGGGTGATCCGTCAATGCTCTGGAGAAGTACGGGGACACCCGGTGACCCGGCTACGGCCGCGGTGATAGTGAACCTAGCGCCAAGAATACTCAATGTGAGACCTGGCCTAGTAACGCTTAAGGACCTAGTGAACTACGCATTTACTGGGCAGACCTAATTCAATAACTGATCCTCATAATCCTATTGATAATCTGCGCAATGGACCTGGCGTCACCAATTCTTTTAACGCCCTGTAGTACCGATGGTGCGTACCACCTATTCGCCAAAGTCCTGTTGAGTAATCCAAAGGCCCAGGCAATGATAGGTAATTTGTATGGTAATACCAATGAGCCTCTAATCGCCATACTCATGACGTTTAACGCAAATTCCAAGGCATGCATGCACCTAAGCTTCTTGCACAGCTCCATGGCATCCTCATTCAACCAGCTCAGTATGGTCACGGCATCATTAAGGGTCAAAATACCCTCCTTATAGATGGCGTGGAGTATGGTTAAAACAACCTCACCATTCCTATCCACGGCATCCACCTCAACACCATGATACCTACTAACCACCCTAAGCCTAAGGAAATCCTCACCCCTGGCATAGACCAGGTTAGCCGCTGATGGATGAATGTATAAATCGACATTTATCCCATCCTTAACCAGGGTTATTGTGTATGGCTCATAAAGCAAAACCCTATACCCAAGCTTAACCAATCTAGATGCTGCAAGCAGTACCTGATCCCTCCTAACAAGCACGTCAACGTCAGCAGGCACGTAGGTTACAGGCTTAATTAACTTAATGAAGGCGTGATCAAAGCCTCTCAATGCATCCTCAACCTCAGCCACAATACCAATAATCCTCCTTAATCCATCCTCCTGCTCACGCCTTAACTCGCCCTCATAACCAGCAGCCCTAAGTACGTGAAGCAAAACCTTATTCAATCTAGCTAACCGAATCAACTCATCATCAATTTCAGAGATCCCATTACCAAAAACAACATTAACGAGTCTCCTAAAGATAAGCGAATCATTATGGCCAGTCACTAGATCATTAATACCGCGGCGATATTTAAGCAAGACTCATAACGCTGACCGTAGAATAACAGAATGAGCGAGCCAAATAATTGAGTAATTATTTAATTATTAGTACATTATAATTATATAATTATTGGTATGGATACACCGAGAGACCTGAGGAGGGAGTTCCTGGAGAGGGTACGTAAGAACCTGGAACAACTCAATAATGCAATCCTTAATCATCCACTAATTAAGGATGCTGAGGAAGGTAAACTACCAATAAATGTGATTAAGGCATTCATCACTAATCAATGGTATATAGTCAACCATGACCTGAGATCACTAGCCATGGCGTTAGGTAGAACAAGGACTATAGAAGAGCTTGAGTTCTTCAAAATGCTGCTGGATGGAGACTACAATGCGCTCCACGAACTAATGAAGCTAATGAAGGAGTTAAATATTGAGCCTAAAGACCCGTTAATGCTCGAGATAATACCAGAGGCGGTGCAATACACTCATTATCTAGCCTGGCTAGCCAACTATGCAAGTCCTCAGGAATTTGCCTTAGCCATAATCGTAAACATGCCCGTATGGGGACAAAACGTTGTTAGGCTGGGCAATTCATTACGTAATAAATACGGAATCAGGGAAATAGGGTTTTTCGAGGTCTTTAAAGGGCCCTTTAACGAGCTAGAGGATAGGGCCCTAAGTCTCGCCAGAAATATTGATAATGCATCCCTCGTTAGGGCTATGAACATGGCCTATACAATACAGATCTACGAGAAAGCCTTTTGGGATGCCATATACTCTGTGCGTTAATCTTTATCAAGAGTAAAATATATACATAATCATTAAAATCTTTATTGTTTATATAATTGGTCCCAAGCTAAGAAATATTAACGTCAAGCCACTATAGAAAAAGATGTTCTAAAGCTAAAACCTTAAAAATGAGACAAAGTACATTAATGCGTGGGTACAGAACCAATAACTCTCATAAATAATGCCCGGAAAGATCTTCAAATGGTCACGAAACTCCTAAATGAGTATGAACGGAGTAGGGACGTGGGAGTACTTACATCAATCGCAAAACTTGGGTTGCTTATCTTTGATAACGCAACAAAGGCGTTATTAGACGCCAGGGAGATTAGGGTTAAGGATTGGGGCTATGTTATGGAGGTTATTAGGTACTTCGTTCCGAATAATGTGGTTAGTGAGGACTTAAGGGATTACTTCGTAAAGTGCTCTTCGCAGGACAGTGGCTGCGATCATGATGAAGTTTCAGCGAGAGTCAATGAGTTAAGTAGGTTTGTTGATTACATAAGCACCGTAGTAACGCATAGAATACCATACAGGGGACTCTAACCTTTAATACCATACTTATCAAGTAACCCCTTAACTAAGCTCTCTAGCTCATTCTTCCTCACAATACTATTCTCCATCTCACTAATCCTCCTCTCAACCTCACTAATCCTAGCCCTAATGGCATCAAGATCACCGCAAGAACCGAGGGATAGGGCAGGTGCTAAGAATAACCTCAATAATACTGTGGGTATCGCCAGAGGAACCACGGTAATAAGCATTAGAAGTCTAAGGAGGGTATCCGGCCTATTTGCTAAGGCCCTTATTAATACATTTGGATCTGTTAGTAGTATGTCGTTTAACGCATCAATTAGAAGCTCGGGATTCTCCCTAATCCTCCTTCTAACATCCTCAGTATCCATACATTCAATCAATAACTCGGCCAATTAATAATTCAATCGTTTATTGATTAGAAACAAACTCCTGATAATTATTACGGCGCCCAATTAGTACCATTCCAGTAATAAAGCGCCAGGTAGGCATTTAGGTCCTTAAAAGTCACGCCACCGCCATTACCTGGCCCGCCAACCACGAATTCCGTATCCATGGGCCAACCATAGGGTCCCTGGGCTGGGCTCGTTATTATGTAGGCCGTGGCGTTCGGTAACGGTATTAACTCATGTGCAAACCAATGGATTGT
>ERZ1669250.487-NODE-487-length-17633-cov-3.371544_pt1 | contig 17633 bp, 19 predicted proteins | sample MGYA00579295_ERZ1669250 | MGnify/ENA primary metagenome ERZ1669250 (study PRJEB41166, sample SAMN08046056) | hot springs metagenome | biome: hot spring; feature: acid hot spring; material: thermophilic sediment; isolation source: thermophilic sediment from acid...
GTACAGGTGCAGCACCAGTAGTAGCAAGAATAGCAAAAGAGCAAGGTGCATTAGTAATAGCAACTGTAACTTATCCATTTTCATTAGAGAGGAATAGAAAGAATACTGCAGATTGGGGTATAAATGAATTAAATAAGACTGCAGATTTAACGCTAGTAGTAGAAAATGAAAGATTACTATCATATGCAAGCAATCTACCTATGGAGAAGGCATTTGAAGTAGCAGATAACATAATAGGTGAATCTATAAAGGCTATATCTGATAGCATAAGCATACCTAGTTTTATGAATATTGACTTCTCTGATTTAAGAAATATAGTTGGTGGATCAGGAATGGGTGTGATTGGTGTTGGAACAGGAACAGGTAGCGGGCCAGAAAGAATAGAAGAAGCAATTAGAAGCACAAGAGAACATCCATTAGTTGCAGCAGACTATACTGGTGCGAAAGGTGCATTAATACATATTACTGCTGGTCCAAATCTAACAATTCAAGAAACTAATCAAATAGGTGAAGGAGTAACAGAAGGCTTAGCACCAAATGCAAATGTAATAATGGGCGCAAGAATAGTTCCAGAATTTGAAAACAAAATAAAAGTATTATCCATAATAACAGGGGTAAAAACAAAAGTAGGAGAGATAGTAAGTAGAGTAAATGCATCAAGCAATTGGAACTTAGGAATAGTAGAGTCAATTTACTAATCCTTTTAATTCTCTCTTTTTTATTTAAATGAGTGGCGTGACATAGCCCCTCTTCTGTTTTTGGTAGCATTTGACTAAGCGGCTTTTTAAAGCCTTGCTTGCTCACATAAGCAGGGTTAACTTCGTTTCATCCGCATCTATGCGCTCGTAGTGTCACAGCTTATATGCATAGTAGCGGTTCGTTTCTGTGCTAACCCCACAGCCTTAAGCTGTTGCTTATCGCAAGGAGGGAGCTTCCTCAGTCATAAAGACCGTAAGCTACCCGCACGCCACCCATATTAATATTTTCAAGCAAAATTAATATATTTTCTATAATTAAATGTTATTATGTTATTATCTTATTTAATATCAGAAGTTTTGATAATACTATTAATAGCATTAGTAGTTTTCATAATATTCAAGATAGGTAAGCTTATACTAAAATTTATACTTGGATTAATTACAAATGCAATACTAGGCATAATATCTATATTCGCCCTAAATTGGCTTTTTGGACTAATGATACCTATAAATATAGCTACATTGATAGTAAGTACTTTATTTGGTTTACCTGGTGTTGGCTCACTTATTATATTAAGGCTATTTGATGTAATCAAGTAATAGCAAGTTCAATATCTTCTTTTCTTAGTGTTTTTCTATTTGCATGATGAGCAAGCTTTACCGCTTTTTGAGCTAACGAATAAGAGTATTTGTTTATAACATCTAAAAATTCATCAAGAGCATCATCACTAATCCTATATGCACCTGCCTCTTTTAATATTTTTTTTGCTGTACTTTTTTTAATCATTTTATCAACCTTATTAAAGAACCATTATAGCTAAGATAAACAGTAATTCTTTTCGAATAATTGAATTTATATGAATATGTAACATTCCATACGTTTTCATAACTCTTATTTTCATATGCATAGCTAGATATAAATGTTGCATTTGTAGTAATGTTGTTTTTACCGAATGAATTTATAAATGAACTTATATCTATATTATTGAGATAATTAGTTGCATAGGTTATAGCTATCGGTGCTGCACTTAATAACTTTGATCCATATATAGAACAATTTCTTGTATAAATTATTTCTGGTGTTAATACAAAATTATATTTAGGATATTCCATAGAATAAAGGCCAAAATTAGGACATATGCTATGTGGATTTGTTATATAATCAAGTTGAATAAACCAATTACCATTTGAAAAATTCATACTTATTATATCAATAGAGATATTGTTTCCATTTTTAGAATTATTAAAATAAGTGTATATAAGATTTTTTACATATGTTTCATTGCTTATATTATTTTGTGTATTTTTAAATGACATTATATATACTAAACTAATAATTATTGCAATTATAACAGCAAAAACAACAAGCCATATAACTAAATCCATAATGATTCTATATATTTAAAAGCTTAAAAAGGTATTCTACTCATTTAGTAGCTTTATTATTCTTTCAGCTTTTTTCTTGCCTATGCCTTCTATTTTCATTAGTTCATATAGATTAGCATTTGCAAAATTTTTCAATGTTTTAAAATGCTCTATGATCTTTTTTGCAGTTTTTTGTCCTATGAAAGGAAAACTTGAAAGAACCATTATCTTAAATTCATAATCGCTATATGCCCTTTTGCTACCAACTATTATAGGCATATTTTCTTTTTCTTCTTGCTCCCTTTTTGCTAATCTATAAATAATATCTGCAGTATCATCTTCGCTATATGATCTAATCACTTGTGTATTGTACTCTAGATATATCTTTGCTAATATACCATTAATAATATGATTACTTAACATAGGCTCATCTTCACCCTCTATGATTAATATTGGTTTTAGGAATGTATTGCTTAAACGCTCTAATTGATCAAATAGCCTATTGTTTTCTATGCTATGTACAAAATCACTTATTGTCTTTCTTTCTATAGCTACTCTTTTTGATACTATATAATCACCTACTGGAAGACTTGCAAAATCTATAGTTATATTATAACTAGACAATAATTCAACTAATCTAACATTTCTCTCTCTTTCATCAATCAGTATGTGAACCATAAAAAACATTTATTATAGAAAAATTAAAATAAGTTAGAATAATAAGTTAATTGATCTATATGAATTTCAATATAGACCAAGGCACGAGATTAGTTAAGGCAGCTAGATTTGCCATATCTTTATATTTAACATCTAACTATTTCAAAAGAGAATTAGCTGAGAAGTATGTTGAGGACTTTAATGAAAAACAGGGTGTGTTTGTAACCCTTTATCATTATCCTACAATGACATTACGAGGTTGCATAGGTTTTCCTATTCCTATAAAGCCATTGAAAGAATCATTAATCGATGCGGCTATAGCAGCTGCTACAGAAGATCCTAGATTTGTACCTGTAACACATATGGAGCTAAAAGACTTAATAGTAGAAGTAAATGTCTTATCACCACTAGAATTAATAAGAGCAAAAGAAAAAGAAGAGATTAAAAAAGAGATAAAAATAGGTAAAGATGGACTAATGATAAAATATGGTTATTATGAAGGTCTATTCTTACCAGAAGTTCCAGTTGAAGAGCATTGGAATGTAGAAGAGTATTTAGAAAATTTATGCATAAAAGCAGGCTTGCCAACACATATGTGGTACCATGAAGGTGCTTCTTTATATAAATTTACTTCACAGATATTTAGAGAAATAGAGCCAGATGATGGAGTAAAAGAAATTGTATTAAGTAAAAAGTGATTTAATGGATAAAGACAAGTTAGCATCAATAATTGTATTATTGTCGTTTATAATTGATATTGTTATTTTATATGCTAATTTTATAGCATCAATAAAGCTCATTTTAATTATTGTTTCAATAATAACAACGTCTTATTTAGTAACAAAAATAAAGAGAATAAAGCTTTATTATGGAATAGCCTATCTAGTAGGAACTAAAAAAGGTATAAATCTAATAAGTAGGCTTGCTACTAATTATAAGAGATTGTTTGAGCTTATTGCAAATCTAGGTTTAGTTATGGGTTTTGGTCTCATTTCAAGTAAGTTAGTAAAAGAGAAGAAATTTCTATTTCTAGGAATATTGGTAATATTAGCAAGTGAGATATTTATATTGCCATTTATTGGTGTTGGATTAAATTTCATATATTTACCACAAATAACTACAAAGGTATCTGCATCAACTTATCAAGGTATAGACTTATTACCAATTATCTCAATATTAATTTCTATTATTGGAGGTTTTAGTGCATATATATTATTCCTACTTTTATATTCAGATTTTAATCTATTCTTTGTTTTATTGTTTGAGCCAAGATATATTACAAATGAGCCACCAGGTATAGCACCATTAATACCTGGTATTACACTACCATTAAGTTCTGGAATAGCTGCAATTGCATTATTGCTTCTTGCCCATGAATTCTCTCATGGTATATTAGCTAAAATAAAGAAAAATAATCCATCGAAAATAGGTATAATACTTGCTGGTTGGATTCCATTAGGTGCGTTTGTAAAGATCGATGATAAAAAATTAAAGAAAATGAAGGTTAAAGATAAGGTAGATATAGCTATAGCAGGTGTTGCTACAAATTTTATTTTGTTTATAGTGTTTGGTTTAATTACTTATTTATTCGTAACTATGATATTACCAACTACTCCTTTTGAATATGCAAGCATATATGCTTTGAAGAATAGTCCTGCAAGTGCTGTCATACAAAATGGAAGTAAATTGATTTCTTGGAATGGCGTAAATATATCTAATCTAGAGGAATTATACAGTATAAAAGAGATACCAAATTCTATTGTTACTCTTGTTACAAATAATGGAACATATAGAATAGAAAGCAATTCATCTGGCAAGATAGGTGTTATAATAATACCACGATACAGTGGATTATTTAACTTTATCTACGGATTTATAGCCTTAAGCTTTATGCTCAACTTTTTTGTAGCATTAGTTAATCTTCTTCCTCTTCCTGGGCTAGATGGTTGGTATATCTATGACTCTTTAACAAAAAATAAAAAAATAAAAGAGTTCTTAATCTGGATTACTTTCCTCTCCTTTCTTATACAAGCGCTTCCTTGGCTTTGGTCATTCTAGCTCTATCAATAAATATTGAAAAATTTAAAACAAAAAAATATTACAATAAAAATTGAAACAAAGATATATAAAGAAAAACTAGTTAAATTTTTCTAATTATTAAAAAATATAGGTTATACTTATGGACTTCTATGAAATAGAAGAAAAATGGAATAATGAATGGCTCAATGCAAAAATATTTGAAGCAGAACCAAACGACAAAAAACCATTTATGATAGTATTTGCTTTTCCATATGTGAACTCGCCATTTCATATGGGCCATGCATATACTTATTCAATAGCAGATACAGTTGCAAGATATAAAAGAATGCAAGGCTATAATGTCTTGTTTCCTGCAGGCTTTCATGCAACGGGTACACCAATACTATCTTTTGCAAAGAGAATAAAAGCGGGAGATAAGGGACTCATTGATGAATTCAAAAATATATTTAATATACCTGATGAAGACATTAAGAAAATGATAGATCCTTTATTTCTTGCAAATTATTTTATAGAAATAGATAGGAGAGCATTTAAGGACCTTGGATTTAGTATAGATTTCAGAAGAGAATTTGTTAGTATAGACCAAAAATTTAGTAAATTTGTAGAATGGCAATTCGATAAATTGAATGAAGCAGGACTATTAACAAAAGGGTTGCATTGGGTTGGCTGGTGTCCAAATGAGAACAATGCAGTAAGTATGCATGATACATCTGGAGACAAAGAACCAGAGATAGAGGAAATTACTGGAATAAAGTTTAAAGTAAAAGATAGAGATTTTTCATTTCTCTGCGCAACATTTAGACCAGAAACACTTTTTGGAGTTACTAATTTGTTCATAAACAAAAATGCAAAATATGTAATATGTACTATTGAAAATGAAAAAGTTTGTATATCTGAAGAAGCTAGCAAAAGATTGAGCTATCAATTTGATATAAGAGATACGCAAACTATCAGTAATGATGAATTGCTTACTTTAAAAGCAATAAACCCAATAAATAATAGTGAAGTGCCAATATTACACGCATCTTTTGTTGATCCAAAAAATGGGACAGGAGTAGTTATGAGTGTACCAGCGCACGCACCATTTGACTATTATGCTCTATATGAAGAAAATAAAAGATACGATATAAAGCCTATTAAAGTTCTAGAAATAAACAACTATGAAATACCTGCAAAGAAATATATAGAGATGGTAGATGAAGAAGATATTAATAAGAAACTAGAAATTGCAACAGAGAAAGAATATAAAGAAGAAGCACATAAAGGAATATTCTCTATTGAGCCATATAAGGGATTAAATGAGAGTGAAGTAAGAGAAAAGATAAAGGAAGATTTAGAAAAAAGCAATAATGCAATACCAATATATATAATAGAAAATGCGCCTATTTATTGCAGATGTGGAGCGGAGGTAGTTGTAAAGAAAATAAGCGATCAATGGTTCCTAGATTATGGTAACCAAGAATGGAAGAAAATTGCAAAAGAGCTATTGGATAAAATGCAAGTTTTGCCAGAAAGTGCAAGAAAAGATTTAGAATATACCATTAATTGGTTGCATGAAAGGGCAGTAGTAAGAGCAGAGGGTTTGGGCACAAAATTCCCGCTTGATAATAAGTATATAATAGAATCGCTATCAGATTCTACAATTTACCCAATATTTTATACATTCTCACATTTGCTGAAAGATGTAAAACCAGAACAATTAACTAAAAGCTTCTTTGATTTTGTTATACTGAACATTGGTAATATAGACCAAGTTAGCAAAGAAACTGGAATAGATTATAATATAATAAAGAAAAGTAAAGAAGAATTTGAATATTGGTATAAAAACAGCTATAACTCATCTGGTTATGACCTAGTATACAATCACTTAACAATGTATATATTTAATCATGCAATTATATTTAAAGATAAAAGAGAATATTGGCCAAAGGGTATTATAGCAAATGGTCTTGTCCTTTATGATGGACAAAAAATGAGTAAGAGCTTAGGAAATATAATACCAGCATTAGATATAAGGAAGAAATTTGGTGCAGATCCAACTAGATTGGCTTTAATTTATTCAAGCAATGTTGATTCAAACCCTAATTTTGAGTTAAACAATCTAAAAGGTATAATAGAAAGATTATCATATATAGAAAATGTAATAGATAATATACAAAATTATAACAATACCGAAATAAAGAACATAGACTATTGGCTCTACTCAAAACTAGCTAAGAAAATAAAAAACGCAACAAATGAAATGGAGAAATTATTAACAAGAGATTATGTATTAGATGTGCTATTTAATACAATAGATGAATTAAAGAGATATTTTGATAGAGGGGGTAGCAATCCATTAGTATTAAATGAATATATTAGCAAAGTATTACTTCTCATGCAGCCAATAGCACCACATATAGCAGAGGAGCTTTGGCATAGAATTGGTAATGAGACTTTTGTGTCTCTTGAAAAGTGGCCGGCAATCGATGAATCAATGATTAATGATAAATTAGAGAAGAGCGAAGAAGCAATTGATCTTTTCATAGATGATGTTAAGAGTATAAGGGATATGCTAAAAAGAAAGAATAGAGAAATTAAAAAATTGAAGATAATTATTGCAAGCAAGGAGAAAAGGGAAAAGGTAAAGGAATATTTCGAGAATAGGCTAGATGATAAGAATATAAAAGAGGCTATAGAAAAAAGAAAAGACAGATTAGACCTATTAAGAGATAACGATATTAGCCAAGATGACGAAATTGCTATATTTAATGATGCAAAAGATTACATAAGCAAGAAGATAGGTGTAGAGGTTTATATAGAAAGAGAAGAAGAGAGCAAATCAGAAAAGAGAATAAGATCATTACCTCTTATACCAAGTTTTGAATTAGAGTGATTATGTGGCTTGTCCATTATGTAATCTAGATCTATCAAAAGAACATGTTTGGTATAAAGATGATAAAATAATAATTCTAGATACTAAGAATAAAAAAGGGCATAAAGGAAGGATAATGGTTGTTTGGCGAGAACATAGAAAAGATATAGAAAAAGAAGATAATGAATATGCAATTACAAAACTAAAAGAAGTAGCAAAAAATGTATTTAAGTATACACATTATTATGAGATATATCAAGATAAATATAGTAGCATAATGGAACATTGGCATAGAATAGCAGCAGATATAGATCCTAATGCTGATGATTTTGAACAAGTATTAGATACACCAAGAGAGATATATAGATTAGATGGTACATTAATAAAGATTATTAATGTCTAGCAAACATCTGCTTGGAATAGAAATTTTTTATAGGTGTATAAATCTAACTAAAGACCAAAAATATCTTTACAAAGAAATTGCCTCTATGTATATGAGAATTTTGATCAACTAAGATTTTAATTTTTGTTACATTCATTTTGCAAAAACCACATTATTTAATCCACTTATTTATTGCAATCTTAAAGTTATTAATACTTATAGCAATTATGCATTTATATGCTAAATCTGAATTTGCTCTAGATGTAACTCTCTAAAATTTGGCATAAAATTCTTTATCAACAATTTATTTTTACATAAAGATTCTGCGAAATTAATTTTTTCTAATACAACTAGAGGGTAATACTAGATCATTCTCATTAAATAAGCCTCTTCTTACCGAATTGAGCTCATTGCTACCTATAAATCTCTTATTCCTATCTTTAAATGAAACCACAATATTACAATTATGCAAATGAAAGACAGGAATAATTGCACGCAGAATTCTTTTTCTGATAATAAAGTCCTCGTTGCTTATTGTATTAGTATATAGTAACTCAACAATATACTCCTCTGAGGTACTAAACAATATCCCTAAAACTTGTTTTAATAGCTCCTTATCATTATTAATTATAACCTTAATTATATCTAATCCAAATATATCATTATAGAAATATCCTTTTGAGAATTTATGCTTTGGATCTGTTAATATTATAATCTTGTTCATTGTCTTAATTTTGCTTTCATTGTTTTTATTATATATTAATTCAACATTATCTATAAGATCAAATACCTTTAATTTTCTAATAAATCTTCTTGTATTCTTTGCTCTTATATTATCATGGGCTATATAATTAAATTCAATATCAGACATTACATATCAATTTAAATTTGCAGAAACTATTTAAAAATGTTAACTATTAAGTATATTTATTGAGTGAGTAATATGTATATATCACAAGTAAAAGATAGGGTTGGTGAAGAAATAGAATTGAGAGGTTGGGTATATAGAAAGAGAGAAAGTGGGGGTATAATCTTCGTCATCATAAGAGATCATACAGGCATAATACAAATTTCTATAAAGAAGGATAATGTTGATGCTAATTCATGGAATGATGCTAATGAAACTAGTATAGAATCTAGCATAAAGGTAAGAGGTATTATAAAAGAAGATCCAAGAGCACCGGGAAATTATGAGATAGAAGCAAAAGAATTTAAGCTAATACATAAGGCAGAGCCATTTCCTATTACTGAATATCAAAGCCCAGAGCTCTTATTAGATTTTAGACATCTTTGGCTAAGAAGTCAAAAAATGACAAAAATAATGAGGATAAGAAGTTATGTATTTAGATATATAAGAGAATTTTTAGATGAAAGAGATTTTTATGAAATTACACCACCAATATTGACAAAGGCGGGAGGCGAAACTGGTGCAGATTTGTTTGAAGTAAAATACTTTAATGAAAAGGCTTATCTAACAGAATCATCACAGTTATATGCAGAGGCAATGATATTTTCTCTAGAAAAGGTCTATTCATTTGCACCGTCATTTAGAGCAGAAAAATCTAGAACAGTTAAACATCTTGCAGAATATTGGCATTTAGAACCAGAGATGGCATATTATGATATGTATGACAACATGAAACTTCAAGAAGAATTAGTTAGTTATATTGCGCAATCATTAGCTAGAGATCATGCAGATCTGTTAAAAGATTTTAATGTAAATATAGAAGAATTAAAAGGAGTAGAGCCACCATTCCCTAGGTATTCATATAAAGAGGCATTAGATATACTAAAAGAAAAGGGCTCTGACAAGAAATGGGGCGATGATTTTGGAGTTGAAGAAGAAAAATTGCTTACTATGGATCAGACGAAACCAATATTTATACACCATTGGCCATCTGAAATAAAAGCATTTTATATGCCAGATGACCCAGAATATCCAGGAACAGTAAAGAATGCAGATATGCTTGCACCTAAAGGACATGGTGAAATTATTGGAGGTAGTGAGAGAATATGGAAGTTAGACGAATTACTAGATAAGATGAAGAAATTTAAGTTAAATATAGAGAATTATGATTGGTATATTGATCTAAGGAAATATGGCAGTGTACCTCACTCTGGCTTTGGTATGGGTGTAGAAAGAGTAATAAAGTGGCTTCTAAACTTAGATCATATTAGGGATGCTATACCATTCCCTAGGGTAATAAATAGAGTTAAACCTTAGTTATTACCTTAGATATTATAGACTCAGATGGATATGCGATCTTATTTTCTTTTATTATTTTAAGATTGTTTCTTTTTATTGCACTATTTATTTTAGCTTGGTTTGCAATGCTGCTAGTTGTTAATATTATATAACTATCTTTATTTATGTAATCATTTACTTTATTTAAAAATCTTATAGCAACTCTGCTTCCATCATTGCCACCACACCAAGAATAGGCTATAATGCCAAATTTTCTTATCTCTAATCTATTACATGGTATATATGGTGTATTAAATACAATAATATCAAATTTATCCTTTATATTACTAAAAAGATTGCTTTTTACAAATCTTAAATTTGCTTTTACTAAACCTTTATTCAAATAATAGTTCTTCTTTGCTAATTCTAATGCCTCATCTAATCTATCTGCAAGAACAACCTCTTTTACATTACTTAGAGTAGATAAATATAAGCCTATAATACCTGTGCCCGTACCCATATCTAATATAGTAATATCTTTAGATATATTGATTAATTCTTTAGCAGTATCTATAGTAAGAAATGTATCTTCTGATGGCTCATATATATCTTTATCTAATTCTATTTCTAAGCCATAGATATGCATGATCATTACCTATAACAATATCTAAATATCTTTTATAAATTTTAATGAGAAAGTATTATAAAATGAAAGATAAGATAGAAAATTGGATTATAGAAAAAAATGTAGAAAATGAACAGAAATTTGATTTGATAGGTATTGTAAAGCAGGCAACATGGAAGGATCTGCTTATAGATCTAGTAAGAAAAAATAAAATTGATCCTTGGAATATAGACCTTATAGCAATAATAGATAGTTATATCCAAGCCGTAAGAGAGATGCAAATGCTTGATCTCACTATACCTGCAAATATAATATTGGCTGCCTCTATATTGCTAAGACTAAAAAGCCAAATGCTTTTTAACAAAGAAGAAAACGAAGAGCCAAAAGGGCAAGAAGTAGTTAACTATAATGTAGAAATACCTGAGCTTTCGCTTAGGATAAGAATTCCACCAAAAAGAAAAGTAACATTAGTCGAGTTATTGAATGCATTAGAAGAAGCAATGAAGATAAAAGAAAATTTTGAAACGATAAAAAAAGAAGAAATAATACCAATTAATATAAATATAGATAATGGTAGAATAGAAGAGATAATAGATGAAACATTTAATGTTATAAAAAGCAATAAGGATAAAGATAATTTAATTTTGTTTAGCACTTTAATTAAGAGAGTAAAAGTCGATGATATATTACTAAAGCTGTTTATACCTATAATAATACTCGCAAATAGGGGCATGATAGAGCTATTTCAAGATGAATTCTTCGGCGAAATAATAATAAAGGTAAGGTGATATTTTGGATTATAAAAACTTGATAGAAGCATTGCTGTTCATGTCATCAAAAGCAATGAGTATAGAAGAGATAGCAAGCAAATTAGGCATTGAAACACCAGGCGCAATCAAGATATATTTAGATCAATTAAAAGACGAACTTGACAAAAGAAATGGTGCTATTTATTTAGCTGTGATTGATGATAAATATCTCTTAACTGTAAAAGAAGAATACATAAAGTCGTTAAATATAGAAAACGAACCCGATATTTCAAAAGGTGCTTTAAAAATACTAGCGTTTATAAGCAAAAATAATGGTATATTACAAAGTGAACTTGTAAAATATTTTGGTAAAGCAACATATCAATATATAAAAGAGCTAAAAGACAAGGAGTTTATAGAAGCAAAAAGAAGTGGAAGAACAAAGGCAATATTTATCACTAAAAAGTTTAATGAATATTTTGTAACATAGAATACTATTTAAATTTTTATAGTTTAATATATGAAAGGTGTAAGAATGGTAGATGAAAATAATCCGATAAGCACCTCTGGAGGCGTAGAGCCTTTTACTAGCGATCTCTCAACAAGTGATTTCTGGCTTTTAGTTGACAGAGGTTATATGCCAATTGCATTGGTTTTAGGAAATTCAGTATATAGCATGGGTTTCATAGGTGGAATTGCAAGTGGTTTAAAAGGTTTGCAAAAAGGAGAGATACCACAAATAACAGAATTGATGTATAATGCAAGAGAAATGGCATTATCAAGAATGAAAGAAGAAGCTAAGAAAGTAGGGGCTGATGGTGTTATAGGAGTAAAACTAAAGATAGAATATATTGGAACTAATTGGATGGAGGTAACAGCAATAGGTACAGCAATAAAATATGTTGGCAAAAAGACAAATGGTAATGAAAGTGGGCCAACAGTTGTAATACCTGTAAATAGCGAACAAGTAGATACAAAACTTAGATAAAATGGCCGTCAAGCCATATGAACTCAAAAAGATAAAGAATGCAAAGGTACCAAATGAGTATGATTATTCAAAAGATACCATCTATTTTTCTTTTATTGGTCTTAATCTATCAGATGCTGTCAAAAATGCAAAATATGGAAAATACTTATTGACAAGAATATTGCTTACTTTACCAGAAGCAATAATAGTGCCTTTGTTTCTGTATTTCATAATAAATACTAAACTTGGTCTAAGCAGTATAATTTTCTATAGCGTAATATTTTACATTATAGATATTATTGCAGGAGCTTTGATAGCAAGAGCAAAAGCTATGATAAACGATACAAAAACAAATATTGTAGATCTATTAATAAATTCTATTGCAGATTTTCATGCTTTATCCTATATTTTATTAATACTCTCGCTCGTAGCATTATATAATAATTATATAGCTTATTCTTATTTGCTAATATTGTTTGGTATTGTTTCTTATATGACCACTATGAGATTTAGCATGTCATCGTTATTCTTTAAAAAGAGAATTCCTAGATCAAATAGTATAGACTTAAGCATGCAATTTATAGGTGAGAACTTCACAAAAGTTCTATTAATAAATTTAATAGTAGCAATATTGCCGATTTTCTCAATACTCCTTCTTATTGTATCGAAAAGCATATATGCACTAATAGGTGTAATTATTATCTATTTATTCTCTATGCTCATCTGGGAATCTATCATAGTTGAAGCATTTAATGTAATAGACAAAAATAAAAGATATAACTATATAGTCAATTAGATTCTTTTGTATGTAGGCCCTTTTGTTTGACCACCTAATTTATAGTTTGTATACAATGATAAAACAAAGAGATAAGATGATAGCCTATTTAAGAATCTCTGTATTTCTTTTACATCATCTGGTAAATTATCATTTATGCCAAGGCTATTCAAAAATTCATAAAAAATAATTTCTAATTTTCTTGATTCAGTTCTAAGTTTATCTAGCTCTGCAGGTAATAATAAGTCAAATACTACAAAACTTTTCGGCGCTGGAAATTCATCTTTTAAATTGTCTATAATATCTTCTAGATGTTTTGTATTCCCGCTATCGAACTTAGGCATGTTTGAATTGATCTCATTTATTTCTAGAAAATAAGATATAGCTCCAATAGAGAATGTAAGGTTTCTAATAAAATCTAATTCATTAATTAAAAATAGATATAGATCTTTGTTCTTACTGCTCTTCTTTTCATATCTTTTCAGTTTAGATATTAATATGTTTAAAGAAGAACGAAATGAATCTATCTCAGCACTTAATTTAAAAAAATAAGAGTTTTTTGGCACTTTTTTATTACCTAAACTTGAACTTCCATTATCGCCACTTCTAGTATAATAATTAACCATAAGAATAATTAATTTAATAAGTTATATAAATTTACATATAAGTTGTTATGGGCATGTAGTCTAGCGGCAGGACGCTACCCTCACACGGTAGAGGCCGGAGTTCAACTCTCCGCATGCCCATATTATTATTCTAAACGTCTTTCTATCTCTATAAGTAGATCTAAAATAAAGCCAGCGATTATAGAAAGAAAACCAAGAACAACAAGCATAAAAGCTATTAAAGCCCTACCTATCAAAGTAAAAGAACCTGTTGACAAAAAATTTAATAAGACATATAATCCTATTAAAAATCCTATTATGATGAGTATAACACCAATCGTACCAAAAACAAATAATGGATTATAATCTCTAGCCATTCTTACTATATGCGCAACCACACCAAAACCATATACTGTTTTTGATTTAGCCAATTTAGATTGGCTAAATCTTCTTGGATAATAAGTAATAGGTACCTCTTTTATTATATAGCCTCTCTTCGCAAATTCTATAGCAAAGAATGCTAAACCAGCTCTATAAGGCTCTAAATTTCTAATGCTATCAAAGGCTTCTCTTTTCATAACGACTAAGCCTGTAAGTGAATCATGCAATTTAATATGATAAACAAAACTAAAGATTCTTGATATAACTTTGTTTCCAAAGTAAATATAAAAAGGCATGGCTCCTGGTTTTATACCGCCAAATCTATTTCCAAATACAACGTCTGCTTCATTATTATTTATCATTTCTATAGCTTTCTTAATCCCATTAAATTCTCTATCATGTGTATCATCGCCATCTATAGTTATTAATATATCCCCCCTTGCTTTTCTAAATCCAAGCATTATCGCGTTCTCTACACCAAAATTCTTTTGTACTAAAATTTTTACTCCTAGCTTCTTGAGTCTATCTCTATATTCTTTGCTACTCTTATCTACTATAATAATCTCAGAATTTGGAAATTCTTTTTTAATTCTATTTACTAAATCAAACACTGCCTCTTCTTCTATTGTTGGTATCACAAAACTTAGCATAATCTTATTAACTAATTAAGATTTAAAAATGATTTACATAATAAAATAAGAGAACATGTCTAATATAATACCAAGATATCTATTCTTTACAAGAGGCGTTGGTATAGCAGAAGATAAACTAACATCTTTTGAAGATGCCCTAAGAGATGCAGGTATACAAATGTTAAATTTAGTAAAGGTATCTAGTATAATACCACCAAAATGCCGAGTAATAGATAGAGAAGAAGGCAAAGAGTTTTTAGAACCTGGGAGAATAACATTTGTTGTATTAGCAAGAAATGAATCAAATAGAAAAGGTGATGTAATTACTGCAAGCATTGGCTATGCATATTTTAAAAGTTTAAAGGAATATGGCTATTTAAGCGAATACGAAGGTTTTAATGAAGATGAGTATACAAGCAGTGAAAAGGCGAAAGATATAGCTATAAATATGCTAAAGACGATAAATAAAAACGAAAAAGATGAAATAATAAGTGGTAGCATAACACAAGCAATAACGGTTAATAATAAAAAATGGCATACAGTAATCTCTGCAGCTGTATTGATATAAATTAGTTTATAGATTTTAAAAATTCAAAATCAACATATTCAAAAGGAAACTTATGAGAAAGCTATGAGGCACTTTTCCCTTTCATCTTTTTCTTATTCTTTAATGAAAAAATGAGTGTAGCGATCAAACCCATAAAGAATGTGATCAAAAGAAACCAATATTTATAATTCATATTTATTCCTATTAAGTCAATAGTATAGTTTTGATTTGGTTGAAGGATAGGTAATATAGAATACCAGATAATTAGGTATATAGGTATTACAACAAGCATAAATAAGAATTGACTTTTCATTAAAATACCCATATGCATCATAGCTTCTTTATTCAATTCTTCAATTTTAGAATGATCATTCTTCGCCATCGCATCTTTTATTTCTTTAGAAAGTGAACGTATTCTATTATTCGCATTAATAAATTTGTCATCATTAAAAATTTTTATTCTAATAAAATAAGAAAACGAAACATAAAAAAGAGATATAAGGAAAATCTCAAATAAAATTAAAATCATTCTTCCTCTCCTGGTGTAGGAGCCCCTCCGCTTGATGGGGCTTTTGTCTTTGCACTAATTACATCATCAATTCTCAATATTGATGTGGCTGCTGCTGTAGCACTTGCAAAAGCTTGCAACTTTACTTTCATAGGCTCAAATACGCCGATCTTTGACATATCTGCTATCTTTGCATTTATTACATCTACACCATAGCCTTTCCCTTCTTTTGTCTTGTATTTGCTTCTTAATTGTACTATTACATCTATTGAATCCATACCTGCACTTTCAGCAAGTGTCTTTGGTATTACTTCTAATGCGTCAGCAAATGCTTGAACTGCTAACTGCTCTCTTCCGCCAATATCTGTTGCATATTCTCTTAATTTCTGCGCTATAAGACCTTCTGTAGCACCTCCACCATATACATATTTTCCTAGCTCAACTGCGCTTGCCAATGCACCTATTACATCATTTACAGCTCTTTCGCCTTCTTCTGCTATCTGCTTTGTACCTCCTCTTACAAATATAGTAACGCTCTTTGCATCTTTGCAATCTTCTACAAATACCATCGCTTCTCCTTCTATTTTTCTCTCTTCTACCAAACCAGCATAACCAAGATCATCTTTCGATAGATCATCTAAGCTATTTACTACCCTTGCTCCTGTAGCCTTCGCCAATTTCTCCATATCACTCTTCTTTACTCTCCTTACTGCCATAATACCATTCTTTGCTAGATAATGTTGAGCTACATCATCAATACCTTTTTCTGTAAATAGTACGTTTGCGCCAGTCTTTGCTATTTTGTCAACCATCTCTTTTAGCATATTTTCTTCTTCTGCCAAAAATGCCTTCATTTGATCTGGTGAAGTAATCTCTATTCTAGCATCCATCTCTGTTTTTTCTATTTCTAAAGCAACATCTATCAAAGCAATCTTCGCTTTCTCAATTCTTTTTGGCATATTTGCATTTGCAACTTCTTTATCTACTAAAACACCATTTATAAATTCAGTATCCATTATATCTCCGCCTTCTTTCTTTTCTATTTTTATAAGATCTCTATCTATTACTATTTTATTATCAACTTTTTGAGCTACTTGCTTTATTGCTCTTACTGCTAATTCAGCTATATAGCTTCTTGCATCATCGCCTCCAATGTTCTTTGAACCAATTGTAACTAATGCTATTTTCTTTAGTGTTTCTGTATCATCTATATCTACATCATGTGCCTCGCTTTCCAATATCTCTTTTGCTTTTTCAAAAGCTATGTTATAACCTTTTATTATTGATGTTGCAGGTACGCCTTGATCTAATAAGGTACCAGCGTTCTTTAATAGCTCTCCTGCTAGTATTACTGTTGTTGTTGTACCATCTCCAACTTCTTTATCTTGTGTTTTTGCTATATCTACCATAATCTTTGCTACTGGATGTTCTACATTCATCTCATCAAGTATAGTAGCGCCATCATTAGTAACTACTATATCACCTAATTCGCTTACTAACATTTTGTCCATACCTCTAGGACCTAATGTAGTCTTTATTATGCTAGCTACTGCATAACCTACAGCTATATTTGCTCTCTGAGCTTCTCTTCCTATTATTCTAGATGCACCTTCAGGAAGAATTACATATTGTGGACTTCCAATCTTTTCTTCTGATGCCATTT
>ERZ1669250.488-NODE-488-length-17624-cov-6.416928_pt1 | contig 17624 bp, 17 predicted proteins | sample MGYA00579295_ERZ1669250 | MGnify/ENA primary metagenome ERZ1669250 (study PRJEB41166, sample SAMN08046056) | hot springs metagenome | biome: hot spring; feature: acid hot spring; material: thermophilic sediment; isolation source: thermophilic sediment from acid...
CTTCACCAGCACCACCTACTGGATGCTCTTCAGTCTCTACTGTTAAAGTAGCATTTAGACCTTCAATATTAATAGCATGTAATTCAATTAAGGCTTTTAATGACTGTATCCAATGATTAGGATTAGGCATGTATTTAAAAAAGCCTGGTGCCTGTAATAGAATTGGGATAATCTGACGACGTACATACGCCTGGTTGTTTACCCATTGGTTTAGGTAGACGTTCCAGCCCATCTGTCCGCCGCGAGCCAGATTAAACATCTGACTCTTAGCGGTGTTGCCATTAGAATAGGCATCACCATTTAAGAAAAACTTATTAGTTAAAGAACTAGCCATAATAAACTATCTCCTGGTTATGGATTAGCTAAAGTAGATGCGTTAGGATTTGTTGGATTATTTGATGCACCATACATATCCATACGGTAAGTAGTGACGTAGGAGATAGCGACAGTTTTCATATTGTCGGCGTATAGTTTAGTGTTAATGTGCCAGCTATATCCGCGCAGTATATCCATATCAGTTAGATATGTATTCGGCACTACAATAAATCTATTATCGAAAATGCCGTTAGTTGCTTGAGTAATAAAAGCATTACATCTATCTATTAACTGAGCGTTAGTGAGATAAGACTCACCGGAGAAAGTTCTCCAAGCTTCATGTTGAATCTTATTCAAAGTACATACAGCCATCACAGTGATGAAGCTAGTATCTACTGAAGTATCATTGTTATATACCGTCTTAAAGGCCGGGAAGAATAGGCTACGACGGTCGAATGCCTGTACCCAGTTGAGTCCGACCGACCAGTCGATCAGCTTAGCATCTGGTGGCACGAATGTGATATTAATATCCTTCATGGAGTTAATGATAGATCCTGGAGCACCGTCAAAATTAAATCCAGGCTTCCACTTGTAGTCAGATGCACCCATGTAGGTAGCGGCTTTCTTAGCCCATTCAAAAGTCAATGGTACGTACTTAATGTACTGACTATTGATGAGTTTACCACAACGACCTACAATAGCACCACGCATTACAGGAGTACCGAAATACTCAGATTCAGGATACATCTGTAGTTGGGTACTTAAAGTAATAGCTGTAGAATATTCTTCATCAGCATTAGGTGGTGGAGTGCCAGCCTCATACGTAGCTAATACTACAAATGTGTCAGGTCGTACTGCAATAAAGTTACATAGAGCCTGCTTAGTCGATAATGGGAATCCACTATCATAGATAATAGATTCGACATTAGTGGCTAGATCTTGAACAGGGTTTTGTGGATCTAAATATGCAGCCATTTGCTCTTCAACAAGTTGAGCAAATAGAGTATCATTCATAGTACCGTCAGAACTACCACCGGCATAAATGATATTATAAGGATTTAATTCTACTGAGTCAGCGTCATCAGCAAAGAAGAATGTCTGATAAGGTACATTCTGACTAGATACACCAGATACAAAGTTAAATAATCCATAATCAGCAGGATCAGTAGTAAAGTCAGACCACTGATTAATAAATGGTACTTCAGCATTATAGAACATCTGAAGTAGAGTTTCTACATTTTCATAATATACATAAATACCATTAAATGCACCATATACACGAGGGAATGTAGGATTGGTAGTATTATTATACCAACCAACAAAATTATCCTCAAGGTACATATGTCCGCCAGTAAACGGATTTGTTACTTTTGGAATAAATGTAAATAGATTATTATTAGATCCTAAAATAGTAGGTACTATATTAGGTGATTGGTTTGAAGTAGCACGTTGTTGTACTTGTATATAATAAGGATATACACGAGTCTGTTGTAATAATGAAGCAGATACAGGATAATTTAAACTGCTTTGTGTGCCAGCAAAAATCTGAATACCGCAGTTATTACCCCATTCACCAAAACTAGAAGCCTGGATCTCTAAGATAGGATAACGAGTAGACGTACCATAGCCACTAGTAGCTACATCACCAACTACATAGTCGCTAGCATTAGGAGTTACAGTAGTGCCAGTAGAGACCTGATTACCAGCAGTGATTGTTTGTTGACCTAGTTCGTAATCTACATTACTAGTATTAGTTACTACCCATTTTACCTGATAGCCTTGAGCAGTTTGTCCAGTAATGACTGGGTTACCACTAGAGTCTACCATGATAGAACCGTCAGAATTACGCTCAGTAATATTGACAGTTACAGGTAGTACGTCTAGCCAAAGAGTCAGGTTAGCAGCAGGACCAGCATCGGCAGGTACTAGTCTTTGCATCATACACTTATTGCCGGTAGCAGCTACTTCATTATATAATGCAGTATTGTAATTGAACCACTTATTACCAAGCATAAAGCTATGGGTACCGTATAATTCATTAGCATGGGCACTACTCACTAACTGAGGAGTGATAGGACCCTTTTTCATATATAAATAAAATTTAGGACAGTGCTGTGGGTACGCTTCTGGTTCAATAGGTAACTGGACTGTACTTAAGTCCTGAGTACCTAGATTGATGACCATCGGCGCTGCGCTATAGATAGTCGTTTCAGACATTAGATAACCTCATTATTTAAAAGAAAAAAACACGACGGTTCCAATTTTGTGGGTTTTAATTAAGGAATTTTAATATGATTTACAAAAATGCATACGATACCACTTTTGGTTCTTTAGATAATAGTGAAGCTCTAAAGCAATATCTTAATACCTTAAATAATATCACAAGTACATCAATATCGGCTGAAAACAAAAAAATCTTATATGCCAGAGGATTAAATATATATTATATTACGCCTTTTACTAATCAGTTAATAAATACTAGTGAAATTACTTTAAAGAATCCTTACTATCTAGAAACTGAAAAAGAAGAAAATGTCATTATTACAGACATTCGTCCATTTGTCAATGAAGCAAGGACTTTAAAAGAAGGCGAATTAGTTACTTCTAACAATACTGAATTAAATACAGCATTTGTAAGAACTATTTTAAATGCTTTTTTTATTAAAGATATGAAGTCTTTTGAGATCAATTTTAGATTTGCTAATACAGTATATGCAGCATGGATGAGTGATACTATTACTAAACGGTTTGGACTGAATACTGAAGAGCAATTAAAGGTATTTGTTATAGCATATTACTTTTATAATAGCTTATTTAGTAATAGTTCTATTAAGGAAAATGATAAACATATTTTAGCATCTAAGTATGTAGTAGAAGCTAGTCGTACTAGTGCAAAATTTGTATTAGATGTAGCTGAAAAATTGACTGATATGAATAGTATTATAGACTTTATAAATAATGTTAAAGAAATTATACCTAATAAAAGACTTGAGGATTTGAATTTAGGTGTATTATTGACCATATTGTCTACTACATGGTACGGCACTTTTAGTAAAGAGATTATATCTGTGTCATTAGAACATGTGCCTAGTTTTACAGCTATTGTAGGAGTATCATCTACTCAAAGATTCTATAAAAAGTCTATGATAGCTAATATAGCAGAAAGGTATGGTAAAGGTGGTAAATTAGAAAACTTTATTACTAATTTAAATAAAACTTTAAGTGACAAACATGACTAATGTTCTAGACCAAAGTTTAAGAAACAATGTATGGGGAAACCCTAAAGGAGACTGGCAATTTCCTATAATTCCTGAATTAGTCAGTCCACCAGATGGGTATAAAGGTATATTTAGATTAGGTAATGTAAATGTAGAATTACCTGATAATAATAGTGTATATAATGTCTATACTGCTGGGTCTTTAAATCCTGAATTAATAAAGTTATTAATAAATGACGGATTTTGGACTAGTTTTGTAGATGTAATGAAAAATAATAATATGTTTGCATCAGCATATACTGATGATGGTCTGACATTTTGTCGTAAAGACTTATATTACACATTTGGTAGAAATAGATCTTTATTAATAGCATTAAGACGTAATAGTTTATTTGATGTAGATTATAGTTATTTAAGTATAGCTATACGTTTTTTTATACCTGCATATCTAGATCAAAATTTATCAGTATATAACGGAAATTATAATGTTTTTTCTATGGATGTGTTATCTAATAATGCTTTAACTTTAACTAATAATTTTATCAGTCAATATAATAATGAAGATTTGACTATATTTATAAATGGATATTTATCTAATGTTAGTAATATAGCTGTAAATCAAGCAGTAGATGTAGTTTATGATCCACAAATAAAAGCTATATATAAAAAAGTATTAAATACATTACCTGTATTTTATAGTGAATTAGATCAGAAAAGAAAGTATCTATTTCATGTAGATCCTACAAATATTGATGAATTAGACTTTATTAGTAATATTGATTTTTATTTAGTCATAGATAATGGTACTGATAAATATGGATTATATGTACATAGAAATAATGTTGAAAACATAAGAAATGTGACATTTCACGATTATTCTATATTGACTAATAACATACAAAATCTAATTAGCAATTTACCTATAGCTATAAAAGACTATTCTTTATATTTAGTAGGATATTTCAGACATAGTCCATATGGTCAAAACTTAATAAATACTGATCAAGAATTATTAAATTTTTATAAAATAGAAAAGAATAAATTTACTTTACTAGCAGGTAAAAATGATGTCAGTATATATAATGCTAGTAAATTAGAAATGTCTCCTATAATGAGATATATTACTAGTTATCAATCTAGTTTATATAACTTTGATAGTTTAGATGTAGCAGGATATAATAGTATTACAAAACTAGTATGTAGTCCTTTAGTAAATGTAGAAAATACATTAATAGAAATACCAGAATGTTTTTCAAATGGGTTTACTGCATACGAATTCAGTAATGGTATATTAAATCTATTTTCATCTGATAATAAAAATGGTGCATATCAAGTAGTAAATGGTAGTACTGATCAAGTATTATTTATAAATGGATCTACTACTAATGATCCTAATTCTATCTATATAGAATGGTCTGGTGGTAACTATTCTGTACCTACATTATACGACTTTAGAGTATACGGATATAATGGTGAATGGTCTGATATTACTAATAATATTACAGTACTCACTGTAATGAATAATAATGTATTAAGTTATCCTGAAGGTTATTCTGAAGTATTGATTAAAACTAATCAATATACTTTAAATATAGATAATGTCGTATATATTGATAATAGTGGGTATATTGCTACAATAGATGATCCTAATATGGTAAATATACCATACGGATTTGTAGATGTGTATTTAAATGGATTTACTTTAATATATGGAATTGATTATTTCTTAATAGGAAATGATGTATATGTTACTAATGTAGATAAGTTATTATTAAATGACTTTAATAAAATATTGATATCCTGTTATGGGTTTTGTAATAGTGATTTGACTATGCCTAATTATAATGAGACTAAAGTCATAATAAACAATAATAATGAACAAATAAATAGTATTATTGAATCTTCATATATGCCATCAGTACCTATAGTCAATAGTGAAGTATATAATAATCAAACATTTACTCAAGATTACTTAGAGGTCACTAATAAAGTATATCCTATATCTTTAAGGACATTTTATAATAAAGATACTCAGACATTTTTAGATAATGAATCTAATAGAGAAACAATCGTAGATAACTTAGAAGAAATATTTAATCCATTTAAACCTAAAGACGTACTAGTAAACAAAAAAATACTATTATCTCCTTTTTTAAATATTGTATTATATAATAGTATAAATCGTTATTATGACACATTCATAACTAGTGATTATACTAGATCAGATATTGGTATGTTTTTATTCTCACTAAGAGAACAATTTAATCAAGATCCTTTATTTAATGATAATTTAGATAAGAATTATTATAGAGTACTAGGATGTTTAGGTAATGTATCTGTGAATAAATTTGTTTATGATTTTTATAGTAATTTATTAATATATTATAAAAATGACAAATTAGATATAGATACTACTTTATCATTTTTACAAATTGTATTCTGAGGTAAATTTATATGCCTGTGTTAGGAACTGATGGTGTAGCCCCGTACTATAATCCGGATAATCCATGGACTATTTGGGAATTATCTCAAGTATTCAATGGAGGTCCTGGTCAGGGCATGTATGTGCCTAGAGTAAATGATTATGTAGTAGATGCTCCTTCAGGTACATTATACATAGTGACTGCATTAAATACTACTACATATTTAAGTACATTACAACAAATAGAAATTGCTAAATTACCACCTATATTAAAATACAGTAATGAAGCTATAAATATAAATATACCTGATTCAGTTAGTCCTTATAGACTATATTTTAATAGTCAAACTAATCCATACACTTTAAATATTGACGCATCATTAGTTGTCTATAACACAATGGCAAATACATGTCAGTTATTCTTAGGTACTGACATTTTAAATGCTAATCCTCTTGCAGTATTTATTAATAATGATGGTATTGTAAATAATACTAATATTCCATTGATACCTGTAAATTATAACAATTCTAGTAATACATATGTTAAGGAATTTCCTACATTTTATACTAATCAATTATTACAAAATGGAGATTTAGTTACTTTACTGATTTATAATGCAGCAGGTCAAGTATGCTCTAAACAAGTCTTAGTAGTAGAAGATTGTTCAGCATATCCTACTCAGTCTCAAGGACTAAATTTAGTTACAGGTCTTTCCTTAGAGTCTCCATTTGTATCTGTCACTGAACCTAATACAATTAAATTACCTGTAAATATAGGAGTATCTGATTTATACTTTACAGGAATAGTACATTATAATAATGGATCTTTAAGAGGATATTCTGTAAATAATGGTAGTCCTTTTAATGTATACGGACTAGATCAAGTATTAAAATCAAACATATTAGGTACTGTACCGATTACTTTACAATATAGTTTACAGCCTGGTGAAAACGCAATTGAAAATGTATCATATAACGGAACTACAGTAACTATAGATTATAACTTAGTGTTAGACGAACCTAATTACGATTATCAAATGCAATTATATCCAATACCTTTTTATAATGGTAGTGAATATATTATAAAATGGCTAATGTTATCAATGAGTCGCAATATGTATTTTGATGTGACTCAATATGTGACATATAGTAATACTCCAGGCTTTAATGGTAGTCTATTTAATCAACCACAATTACTGAATGTAGGTATGAATCTATCTCAAATAGGAATTGATGGATTACAAGTAAATCAAATAGTGAGATTAAATCTCTTTAATCCACAATCTAATCCATCTACTATGTATCATATATCTACTAATGTAAATGTATCTAATACTCCATATGGTAATAACATTAGAGCTAAAATGTTACAAAACAATGGAGCATTATTAGATATCACATGTCAAAACTATGAATTACAGTCATGGTTAGAAGATGTTTACTATAGTAATGTACCTATGTATAATCCTCAAATAGAGTCTAGTGCACCAGCACCTACTCATTTTGAAATAATATATAATAATTCTGCTATGAATACTAATCAATTAATCACTAATTCTCAGTCTCAAATGTTTCAAATTGAGCAATGGAATAGTCCTTTATTATTGACAAATGCTAATTTGTCTGTATACGATACTATAATAATTCGTTTTCTAATGGTCCAAGGATATACAAAAGCTGTATTATCAGTATCTCCTATGATGATTACTCAATATTAAATAGACATCTGGGACTAATGTCCCAGATGTCTTTAAAAAAACTTTTCACCAAATAGATAAGATTGAGTATGATATGATTTTTGATAACCATTTTGATTACCAAATAGATCTAATTGTTTTGGTCTATTACTATATATCTTAGCATTTTTTTCTTCTTTAATTTTATTTAATAATACGTCTACTGAATCAGTAGATAGATAATCTTTATTAATAATTTTAGTAGATAAAAACTTTATTTGTTTTTCATATATGTATGACATATTTTCATCATTTGAATTTTTTATCTTTTCTAATAAGTTATCTATTTCTTTTCTTATTTCTAGATCATGCTTTAAGTCTCTATCATCTATTCCTTTTACATCTTTATTATTTATTAATACACTATTTCTATCTATTCCATATACATCTAGATTATTACCTCTAGCCATTAGCCAATATGATAATAACCATGCTATTACAGTATCGTCATGTTCACCATCATCATGATCTACTCTATTATTCTTAACTACTAGTCCTGATATTTCATTAATCAGTTTTTTATCATGTACTAAGTGTCCAGTCTTTTTAGCACAGTCTTTTAATGTTTGTCCATATAGTTCAGATCTACTAGTAATACCACTAGCTGATGTAGCAAATCCAAAGTACTTTTTATGTTGAACTAACATATCAATATTTTTTCTAAATAAAGGACCACTAGCCATTTTAAAGTCATCTAAATGTTCTTCTCTATCATTTACTATTCTATTGAATAGTCTTTTATATGGATCTTCTTCAAAATTAGGTAACATTTTTAATAAGTAATCTATAATAGAAGACCCTGTTGAACGTCTTTCTATAATACATGTAACTTTCTTATACTTAACTAAAAATTCACATAGCCATAAACAAAAGTCAATAATATTAGTCTCATTGATAGTAGCTCTCATAGTCACAGAGCCATCATATACACTACGTAATATTAATGCTATATTGTCATTACCTATAGCATCACTACTATCTACTCCTAGTATATATGGTTTATTATTTAATTCAGTATCAATAGCATTTTCTTCAATATACCATGCTAGTATATATCCATTTTTATTTAAGTCTGTAAATACTACATCTTTTTCTGAATTCTTAATAGTCTCTAATACATCTTGATCTAAAGGACTAGATATATTACCACTAGTCCATTTGTTTAAAAAGTCTCGTTCAGCATCTTGTCCTTCAGATACTGACTCTTCAATACGACGTTTTAGCCATTCATCCGTATATCCTAATTGTCTATGACTAAATGTACTATTAATACGTAATATTCCATTGTTATTTTTTCTTATAGTGTTTCTTAGGTCTTCAAGGTTTTCACAATCTAATAATTTTTCATTCCATATTAAAGATTCTTGTAGCATATTAAATACGTATTTACCATCTTTATCATCTTTTTTACCTGCAGTAGTAGTTAATATAGTTCCATATATACTATTATTTCTTTCAGCTATTTCACGAGCAGCACCACCTGCTGCTAATGCTGCTGGTAATGCTTTTGATATATTAGGTATGAATGCTGCTTCGTCAATATAGAAAATAGGTGATGTAAAACCACGACCTACTTTAAGTGCTGCTTTTTCTGAAAGGCTAGATACTAAAGCTGTAATAGAATTATTTAATGATTCTATTTTAATCTCTGATGTATTACTGATATCATTTTTAGTCCTTTGTATTAGAAACTCAGGCATTGCTTCTTCTGTATCTCTGATTTTATCCATGGTCTTTGCTCTTAGACCATCATCTTTAGTCAGTAATACTTGTTTTGAGTTTTGAGTAGCTACATTTAATAAGTAATTAATTAATACTGCTAATGTAAATGTTTTACCAGTCTGACGTGGTTGAATTAGTATATTAAATACGTGATTAAAAAATAACCAAAATGTAGATATATTACCTCTATTAGCTATAAATGGTACTGATTCATTGCCAGACTCTGCAGGTGCTCTAATTACTTCACGTAGAGTATACCATGGATTCATTTTACACTCTACACCTATAGCTAACATTTGTTCTAATGTCAAATCAGGACTATGTGGATCTACATATTGTAATTCAGGATTTATTAAAGATAATATAAATGCGTGATTTTTTACACCCATTTTCTTATAGAGGGCTGCTAGTCTTAGAAATGTTTCATTTTTAGTATTTTCATGAATTATGGCACTTGGGTATTTATACCAATCATTATAAAACAATATCATATTGACTCCTTTAATCTACATATCATTTTTAAGTATATTAAAAAGACTACTGAGACATTTAGTCTCAGTAGTCTCAATTAACTATAGTAGTCTTTAGTATAAGTCCTTAAAACTGTATATAAAAAGTGAGCAGTACGTAAACTAGTCACTGTAATACGAGTCTTAAAGTCTAGACATTCAGTCACTAATTTATCTCCTAGTTTCCTTATTTCTAATAGATCAGGATCTTTATTCTTACTACTTTGATAATATGCTTTAAGTATAGTTAAAAATTTACCTATATCTTTACTATTAATTATATCTATATCATTTTTCATTTGGTTATAACTATATACAATTATAGTATTTAAATACTCTTCAATATAGTTTTTCTTTAGGTGATTATCTACTGTATATTCTAATAGACTAATTAAATTAGCTCTTTCTATATTTTGTACAATGTTTAAAATGATCTTTACTAGTTCTTCTTTAATATAATCATTTTCGTTTTGTAATACATTAAATAGATAATTTTTGTATATCTCTATACCTTTAGTGTAATCTTTAAAGCTATCACCATTTTCTTCATCTAACTGTACATGACTAGTCTTTACGTATTTATCTACCCCAGACTCTTTTACTCTTAGGAATTCTCTATATATATTTTTCATCATGTCTCTTATACGACCTTGAGAGTCATTTAAAAAATATACTATTTTCTGATCATCATTAAATGATTTTAATGCTTCATAATGTATAGAGTTACTAGCAGTCATTTCTTCAGCTCTATACTGTAATGTTTCAGACCATGTACCTTTTTGTTTTAATAGGTATTTAAATGATAGATTATTGTAAACTACTTCAGCAGTAGCTTTATCAATAGGATATCTAAAAAAGTGTGACATAATACTAGTAATAAATTTATAATTTAATATTAGAGCTAGATTTAATACTGCATCTTTTTTATCTTTATCAGTTAAAAAATTACTAGTCAATGATCTATGAATACAATATGATATAAATAAATTTAAAGGATCACTAGAGACTACAAAGTTCTTATTGATTCCTGGATCTTTATCGACTATATACTTTATTTCTTCTTTATTAGTTTCTAATATATCAAAAAAGTCACTTTCATCACTAGGAGTAAATTTTATTATATGCACTCCTGTTAAGTTACCTCCAAAAAACTCTATATACTCTTGATTTTTAGTAATAAATTTTATTTGAAAGTGATAAAACTCTTGAGCTAATTTTTTATTAAACTTTATGTTTTCAAATCTATTATCAAATAGTATCTTTAGATTTATCAATTGTAATCTCCTTTAGTCTTTCTAAAGCATAGTCTTTATTAAAATATAATTCTATATCGTTTTCTTTTAGACACTCAACAACTAAGTCAATATTTTTATCTAGTTTATCATTAGGATCTATATAACATATTATATTTTTAAAGTTTTCTCTAGCTGTCATCATTTCACCTAGAAATACACTTAATGATTCTTTATTTATTTCTTTCATATCTGTAGCATAGAAAAATGACTCAGCATTTAAATATCCTTTAGCTGAATTATCTAATGAGTCACTTACATCAATCTCTAAACCAGATACATTATCATCTTTTAAATTATCATCAATTTTAAATAATTTATTAAGACTATTTGTAAATAAATTACCTATTTCACCTTTAATGATAATATAAGGTAGTTTAATTTTATAAAAGTCTCCATCTTTTTCTATTAATACTTTTTCTTCATTTTGAGGATCTACGTATTGTTCTTTAGGAGTTTCAGGAGCTAATGGATCTGACGTACTAGTTGTTGGATCTGTAACTAATATTTGATCATCCATTTCTTTAGGGTTAACGTCTAGTATCATATGTGCCTCATTAAAAACTATTCAAAAAATTGCCTAGAAAAATATAATATCAAAGGAATTATTTGACTCTAAAGGGTAATTTAGTTATATATTACTAATATGACCTCTACATAATAGAGGTGTTTCTTTTTCACATGGGAGATAAAGATGAAAGTATACGCCTGTGGTGGTTTTGGTGTAAATATTGGCGATAAGCTAGAATCCATTCGTTCTGACAATTCCGGTACACTAGACAGTATTGATATTTCATATATAGATACATCTGATGCTAACCTACGTCATAATAATATTCCTAAAGAATATTTGTATCTAATAGAAGGTAGTAATGGATCTGGTAAACTTCGTTCACAAAACTATTCTTTAATTAAAGAGCAAATCAAAAGCTTCTTAATTAATCATAAGCCTGAAGAATTTAATGTAGTAGTGCATTCTCTATCAGGTGGCAGTGGTAGTGTAATTGCTCCTATCATTGTAAATGAACTACTATCTAATAATAGTAATGTAATTGTAGTAGCTATCAGTAGTGATGATTCTACTATTGAAATTGAAAATAGTATCAAGACTATTAAGTCCTATGTAGGTATCAGTCAAAAACATCAAAAACCAGTACCTATGATCTATTATCCTAATGATACTGATCGTAATGTCACTAATGAAAAAGTAAAGTCTAGTATTACATTACTTGGAGTATATCTCAATAAGAATAATCATGAGCTAGACTATTCAGACATCACTAATTTCTTAAATTATAATAAAGTAACTGATAATGAACCCACATTAGTCATGGGTAAGTTTTTAAAGGATAAGATTGATCCTATTAAGAATTGTCATTTCATTGCAGCATTGACTATTGCAGTAGAAGGCCAGCCTACAAATACTGGGTATCATGTAGATTATCAAGCTATTGGGTTTGCAGATTCATCTAAGCTATCTAAGAATGTTTTAGATAGTCTACCCAATCACTTTGTATTGATTGATGGATGTTGGCCTAATGTGATTGCTAACTTTGAAAATAAGCTAAATGAAATTAAGTCTATTAAGGAGTCTGTAGTAGCAAAAAAGATTAGAGTGACTGACTCTTTAGACGACGGAATGGTACTATAATATAATTATAGACTACTGAGACTATTATGTCTCAGTAGTCTTTTTTAAAAGGTTTTATGGACATATATTATTACTATAGACAAAAGGAGGACGTATGATTAACATATACAATGTTACTTCTATAAATGAATTTCTATCTGAATCTATATTAAGTTTTCATAAACATAATAAAGATTTTTACTTTAGGTTTAAACATTACGATGTCAATGACTTATTACTACATGCATATAAATTATACTTTAAGACAAAAGGATATAAAGTTAAAGACTTTAATAATTTTGATACGTATAATTTCATTATCACTCAAGCTCTTTCTAATTATCACACAACTCTAACTAGTCTATTAGATAATTATTTCTATTCAATGGGTAATTTATATGACAATAATAATGATATAGTAATGTCACTGATGATGATAGAGAATAATCTCATTATAGGAGTAGAAAACATTGAAAAAAGAAAAACTCATTATTGATTTATATAATGCATCAGTTAAACTATTTTATGATAAACCAGATTACTTTATATTTAATGTATTCAATGAAGACGGACTGCCTGATTATTGTGAAGAAAATTTATTAATCATAGCTAAAAGTTTACGTATACTAATAGCTAAAGAAATAGATACTCTCACAAAGAAAAATAAACTCCTTAATTTTCTACCAAATATTTATGATTATATAAATATCAGTAAAGCTGAATGTATAGAAGATGGTATTTTAATTGATTATATTCAAGATGAAATAGATGCATTATATGAACTCATAGATCAAAATGAATGGGCAATATTTGAAATAGAGTCTAATAAATTTTTGACTATTATTACTAGAGGCGATGACTGGAGGGCCATTGAGTATGAGAGAATTACCAGATCAAAAGAAGATGATGATAATACTTGATTTGAGACAATTTCTAATAAAAAACAGTATGTATCTCAATTACATATTGAGTAAATATCCATTCATAGATACACAAACATTGTTGACTAGTATGCTTAAAATATATAGCATAACAGACATTGATTTCATAGATAAATTATTACCTAATGTTACATCTGTTTATTACTTAGATAAGTATAATTTAGATGAGGATATAGATTTTATAACATCTGTAGAATCTATGTATATGAATTTTATAGAAGACTTGTTTGACATGTGGTATGTAAATAAACATTTAGCTCAAAGATATAATCCTGAAGAACATGACTTAATTCCAGAAAAGTTTTTAGACAAATATTCTTTGGTTTTCAAAGTAATCAAAGTCTTTTGAGTCTAAACATATGGATATTACTACAGAACTAAAAAACATCATTCTTTTAATGCACACAAACGTATCTTTAAAGGAATTATTAGATACATATTCAGACGTATCTAAAGATGACATAGAAAAAATACTATTTAACATAATGACATCAGATGATGATACAGGCACATTAGCTGCATTTAATCAAAAATATCCAGAACTAGTAAATATAGAAAATGATTTATCTATGTCTATAAATCGTGCTGCAGAGAGTATAAATATATATGATAATTATAGACTATGTAGAATAGAATATATTGACAATTATAGTATATTGTTAGGGTATTCAAAGGTATGAGTAAAGAAAGACATATATTAGATGCTACATACGACTTTTCTATATATAAACAAAGATTTTATCCCTATTATGATAAAGTCTTTAATAATAATTATAGTCTATTTTTAAATAACTATAAACAACTAGTAATACAAATATTTGATCAAATGGCAATAGATATGAATCTTACATTGTCTAGTCCTCAATTGAATTTTGAATACTTTCATACAGATAATACTCAAAACTTTAAAGAGGAAATAATACAGTCTAAAAGTGAATTATCTATAATGATATTACATAATCTAAATAGACACGGATTATTGACTAAAGGTGTATTAGTTAATTATTATCTTGTAGACACTAATGAGATAATGCATATTCTTGGTAGTTCTTTTCCCATAGAAACTAAAAAGGTATAATATGTCAACACTTTTAAATTTTAATTTAGATCTTCAAGTAGGAAATGTCTATACATTTAATACTATAGCCCCTGCAATTCTACAAGCTACATATTCAAATGCTAAACTAATTGCTAAAGGAGATTACGACCTAGCTATTTCATATTCTAATATAAATGCATTACATGCTAATATATATCCTATATTAATTAATACTCCATCTGGTACTTCAATGTACCCTAATGATCCTAAAGCATACGAATATTATATTTTTAAACTTCCGTCAAATATTAAGGTTGCCTTACAATCAGCGTGGATAGCTGGAAACACAATTCAATTGGTAAGTGGACTATATCTAACAATCACCGTGAATAACCTAGGAAGTTATTCAGACGTATCTAGAATCTTGAACGCCATAGCAGTGTTAGGATACACAGACATATCGTCTGCTGTCAATAACGCTGCTATAACGACTGGCTCTACCTCTACATCATCCACCAGTAGTACCAGCAGTACCAGTAGTTAAAATTAGTGAGGTAGAGTCAGTCCCAGCCTAAGAGGACCGCTCTATGTACGCCAGTATCGAACTCGACCCAAATTACAATCAATTTCGTCGTCATATGACAAAAGTCTTTTTGACTATGTTGGTTTTATTTGGGTCTTTTTATCCGAACGTAGTAATTCCTTCATTTCCATCATTTAATACTTTAACTATTGAAAATCCATTAATTGATAACTATATAAATAAAACTAAAAAAATAATTATTAAAGAACCAGTTCTTTATTATAAGAGAGTAGCATATCTTAATAGAGTATCAGCATACAATGCAGTATCTTGGCAAACTGATTCTAATCCTAATGTTTCAGCCTGTGGACCTAATTTACCCCAAGGTCAGATAGCCTTATCTCAAAACCTATTCTTTAAACCTAATGGCGGAAACCGTTGTGGTCAACATGTTATAATTCATTTATCTAACGGTCAAGTCATAAAAGGTGTCGTATGGGACACTATGAATTCCCGATACTATAATGCTGCGGATATTCTTATGCCTCATATTCACGAAGCTATTCAATTTGGAGTACATAGTGGGTCATTGACTTTTGTTACGCCTAGAATAGAGAAAGTTAATATAGCTCAAGAAATATAAAGTATAGACTACTGAGACTATTATGTCTCAGTAGTCTATATATTTTTTTAACTTCTAAATATATTTTAGTCATATATTATTAAAGTGTAGTACATGCATGATAAATAGGTACGTGCATGGGAACTACGTGTATTGGCCAATATACATAGGAGATGTAAAGATGATTACCGGAATGAACGTTGTTTTGAATTCTAACGAGATTGAGGCCGTGAACAGCGTAGTTCATGGTCGTAAGAACCTGGTGAACATCACCGGGTTCGATCTCCATATTGAGGTGCCCGAAAAGGGCATCGTGCTACTGAAGAGCATGACTTCCGGCAAAGACCGGAATGTACCAATGATTAAGTGGGAGACTTCTAACTCCCAAGACGGACTGGTTAAGACCTGTCGTCCTGATGGTGTACTTAACCTCCCGTTGAATATCAGCGGGATCGGTTACATAGTTCCGAAGGAGGTAGCCCTCTACCTCTTTTTGACTAATTCGCCAGTATCGGTCTACTACGTAGATCGATATCGCAAACAGGGCGATATGCGGGTGTACGACAAGATCTATACTCTTGGTTAATCCAATAGTGTAGTCTTGTCAGTCCCAGAGACATTTAGTCTCTGGGACATTTATTTTTTTAAATTTAATGTAATTTTTTTGGATATAACTTTAAAAGAGGGAATAAATGTCTACCAATATTTTATCTATAATCAAGCCTTCTGACAAGCCAGTAAAGACATCTATTATTAAAATCTATGGACTAAACATAATTAATTATACAGGTAAAAATTTTTATTTCGTTTTAGAAGATAAAAAGTATTTATTTTTATCTATAGTTGAAGAAGAAAATGCACCTAAATTAGAACTAGAAGAAACTACTGATGGATTATTAAAATATATACATTTTAAAGGTATAAAAAATTTACCTAGGCCAGTAGAAAATAATATTTATGTAGTTTCTTCTGATGTATGTTTATTTGCTAGAGATACTAGGAACGACTTAGCACATTGTAGTACCTATTATACTGATTCTAGTGGACATAAAGAATATAGTGGATTAATGCGTTTTTGCTAAATCCAATGGGTTTTGATTAATCTATAGAGGGTTTTATGGCTACAACCGGTAATTTAAGTGATTTTTTATCTAGTACTAATCCATTAACTGGAGTAGGTGGAGTAGTTTTTACTGTAGGTCCTTACAGTAATTCTGACTTTGCTACTCTATTGATTAATGCTTATAAAGCTAATTACGAAGTACGTATTCCTAATTTTGAACCTTTCTTACAGGAAAATATTCCTTCTATTACTAGCTATCAGCAAAATGGTACTGTAGAAGGTACTACTGTAGATATTCCTGCTCAAAATACAGATGGTAGTAATTTTGAGTCTGATATTGGCGAACTAGTAGCTGATCATTCAGAGTCTACTGCTGTAGGTATTTCTGAGATACCTGATAGCTCTAGCTATGGTGTCGATATTGTCAGCGGTGTCGTAGACATTATTTCTAATTTACCAGAGTCTTTCATTGCTGAGATTTATGGACCTCAATTCACTGAAGTAAATCCTTATACTAACGTAGAGTATACGACTACTACTATTTGCTATCAGAATACTTCTAATGGATGGGTATTAGTGCCTAGCCAGAGTT
>ERZ1669250.489-NODE-489-length-17611-cov-3.582080_pt1 | contig 17611 bp, 16 predicted proteins | sample MGYA00579295_ERZ1669250 | MGnify/ENA primary metagenome ERZ1669250 (study PRJEB41166, sample SAMN08046056) | hot springs metagenome | biome: hot spring; feature: acid hot spring; material: thermophilic sediment; isolation source: thermophilic sediment from acid...
CATTACAATATCCAATAATAGAAGAGTTAGAACAACAAGAGAAAACTAAGCAAAAATGAGAATTGAAAATTATGTTACGTGTATTTTTTCAGCCATAGCCTGATCCGTCCATTCATCTCACCTGTATACCCCTAAAACCTTTGTATTTATAAGGCTTTTGTGCAGTTACGGGAAATATAGTAACACACAATTAGAGCAGATAGGTTGCTACTCATTCACCAATTGTGCCAGAAAAATAGAAAGGCCTGCTTGGGGGAGAAGCAGGCCTACGCTCTTTACTGTGGAGGTGTGATTAGTATTTGGTTCGCCTTGCCAGCATACCTGTAGTAAACCTTGTGACCCATTTGGAACCTGTCTAGGATTCCTCTCTTGTACAAAAGATTAAGCCTTGCCGAAGCAGCGTTCTTGCCCTTGTAGTGCATGAACTCCTGGAGCTCAGTAGCAGAAGCCATGCCCCTTGTCTGCACAAATTCTATGACTTTAGTGTCAACGCTGCTAAGCGGGATCTCTTCGGCTTTTGCAATTTCCTGTTCTTCAACTGTTGCTGGCTGTGGCTCGCTGGCCACTATTTCCTCTAGCTTTCTAACCTGCTCTGTAACAGCTTGCAGCTCCCTGTTTGTCTTTTCCCTTTCATCTACCAGGTATTTTATCAAAGCTGCAAGGTCTGCATTTTGCAATTGGCCAGTGTTCTTGGCATAAATAGCATCAAGCTTTTCTTTAAGCTCTTGCAATTCTTTTGAAATTTGTTCAACATCAGTCACAATCACACCTCCTTCATGATTCTTTCTCAACAGTTTCATGAAACAATCATGAAACAATCATGTTTATAGCAAGTAAAGATATTTAAAGCTTATGCAGATCTAAAGGTAAATAATATACACCAGTTTGGAGTAAATTGAAATGACTCTATGGCGCAAAAAGAAATCCGCAGAGAGAATTTCTTTAGGAGCGTGCCCATAAAAAACATACTTGAAATAGAGTCAATTGCTCTTGGCCTTGATGCTGAAAAAAGAAAAGAGGTTCTTGCCAAATATTCTGAGCTTGCTGCCAAACTTGCAGAAGGAATCAGAGATTTCAACGCTTCCGAGAGAGGCCTTTACGAGAAGCTTTCAAGCCTTTTCTACAACCAAATGTTGTTTGAGCCTTCTGACGAGTTGCTTCTCTCGCTCTCAGTTATTTCGCACAGGTTTTCTTGCTTCAGTTCATCGCTTCTGTTTGCCGACGTTATAACAAAGTCTGGCAGACCCGTAGACTTCGTGTTCACCGACGACCACATTTTCATAATAGGCGAGGAATTTGCACTTCAAACTACCAGAGGCATAACTTATTCTGTTAGCGACATCGACTCTGCAAAGAAGAAATTTCCCGATGCTAGGCGCACAAACGGCGACAAGGAATTGCTTCTTTCCCTAGTTTACCGCCAGTGCGCAGGCTATTTGTCTTCTTTAGAGCAATTGCACTTAACAGATCCTTCGCTTGGCTCAAAGATAGATATGTTCTTGACAATTGCAGATTCATACGCGGATGCGACAGCAGGCACGTATTGGTCAGAGCATGTGCTAAAAGGCGTGAAGCGTTGAGCGGCTTATTTACGGGCTAACTTATAAATAATTTTAGCAACATATCTTTCTAGACCAGCAGTCAAGTTGATTGAAAATGCGCCAGCTTTTAATACCCGAAGCCAGAGCAAAGCTTCTGAACGGCGAGCTTTTGAAGCAGCTGAGCAAAAGGCTAGCGTGCAGGATAGAGCTCAAGGACAAGAATGAAATAGTAATAGACGGCGATGCATATGCAGAGTATATGAGCTATAGCGTGCTTGAGGCCTTCGGCCGAGGCTTCGACATAAACACCGCCTTCAAGCTCCTTTCAGAAGACTGCTTTTTCAAGTCCGTAAACCTTAAGGAGCTTTTCAAGAACGAGAAGCAGATAAAGAGGATGAAGGCAAGGGTAATAGGTGAGAAGGGGAAAACTAAAAAATACATAGAAGCAGTGAGCGGGGCAGAGATATCGCTGTATGGCAACACTATAAGCGGCATAGGAACGCTTGACCAGCTCAACGTAGCATATTCTGCAATAAACATCTTGCTCGAAGGCGGGACCCACAAAAAGGCCTACAGGGTAATGGAAAAGGCGAGGAAGGAGCTGGCTTACAAGCTGTGAGTTGATTGCATGCAATTAGAAGACAAGCAAAATCAAAACGGCGACGGGCATGTAGAAGCAGCTTCGCGCGTCAGGTCAGCCGACGAAATATTCAAGGAGTTCAAGGAGCACAGCGTCACCGAGTTCTTCAAGAAGAACAGCCAAATGCTTGGCTACGCCGGCAAGGTCAGGTCGCTCACCACTGTTGTTCACGAATATGTCACCAACAGCCTTGATGCCTGCGAAGAGGCTGGCATACTGCCGGAAATAACGGTTACAGTGAAGGAGATAGGCGAGGAGAAGTACAGCGTTACCGTTTCTGACAATGGACCTGGTATTCCAAAGGCGCACATAGGCAAGGCGCTCGGCAGCGTTCTTAAAGGCACCAAGTTCCACAGGAACATGCAGCAAAGGGGCCAGCAGGGCATAGGCGGCAGCGGCTGCACGCTCTTTGCCCAGATAACTACAGGCAAGCCTGTCCACGCAAAATCTAATACAGGCAAGGAGGCTTACGAGTGCGACGTATCTATAGACATACGCGATAACAAGCCGATAGTTGCAAACATGGTTCAATTGCCTATTTCGCAATTCAAGTCTACGGGCCTTGAAGTCACTGGCTTTTTTGCAGGAGTAAAATACGAGAACAGCGACCACGGGGTTTACGAATACCTAAGGCGCACTGCGCTTTCAAACCCACATGCTCACATTGTTCTGCATGCTCCGGACGGCTCGACAGTAGATTTTCCAAGGTCTGTTGATTCTATGCCAAAAAGGCCAAGGGCCCTTAAGCCTCACCCTCTGGGCATGAATGTAAGCGACCTTATGGATTTTGCAAAGGCAAGCCCTAGCAGGAAGCTCTCTTCTTTTCTTGTAGACTCATTTTCAAGGATCACATATGACAAGGTTGACGAGCTGAAGAAGCTTGTGCCTGAATTGGACTTCAACAAAGCGCCTGGCGAGCTTACCTGGGAAGAGGCGGAGAAGCTTGTCGACTCTTTCAAGAAGGTCAAGTGGCTTGCCCCTGACCTTGATGCTCTTTCTACAATAGGCGAGAAGCAGATAGAGCTTGCTATGAGGAAGATACTTAATCCGGAGTTCATGAGCGTTGTAGAGCGAAGGCCGAAGGTATTCCGCGGGGGCATTCCTTTCGTAGTAGAAGCGGGCATAGCCTACGGCGGCTCAGCAGGCACAAGGACAAGCACTGGAACAAGCGGCAACGTGCTGAGGTTTGCAAACAAGGTGCCTTTGCTATTCGACGGCGGCAGCTGTGCGATAACAGAAGCAGTGCAGGAGATAGACTGGAAAAGATACGGCATAAAGAATTTCGACGAAGAGCCGGTAAGCGTCTTTGTTAACGTGTCTTCAGTTTACATTCCCTATTCTGGCGTAGGCAAGCAGGCGATAGCACAGGAGGAAGAGATAATAGACGAGATAAAGCTTGCAGTAATGGAAGCTGCTAGAAGGCTTCAGATGCACCTTAGCAGCGAGAGAAACAGGAGCGAGCAGGCGAGCAGGTACAAGACTATAATGCGCTATGTGGAACAGCTTTCAAGCGACCTTGCCGACATAACAAGCAAAAACAAGAGCGAGATACAGAAGAGCCTGACCCAGCTTATAGAGAGCAAGTACAAGAGCCTTTTTGAGGATTCGAGCAAGGAATCGGGCCAAGAAGCCGATGTGGCAGGCAGCGCTGGTGAAGAAGCTGAAGCAGATGCAAACGCAAACAATTAGCAAGACGCTTTGCTCGTGCCCACTCTAATCTTAGAAGAACCAGAACCAAGGAAGCACGTTCAGCAGTATTGAAAGAAGCACTACTGCGAGCATCGCGTTCAAAACCTTCTTGCTTTTTATCTCGTTTTCGTATATGCGCCAGCCATCGAATCCGGGCAGTGGCAGCAGGTTGAATATGCCAACGAAGAAGTTAAGGGCGAATGACAGCGCAAAAACCTCTAGCATGAAATACGCCGCCTGGTAGCTGAGTCCGGTTTCTGCCGGGCCGAGCTCTATTCCAAGCCTCCCGTTGCTCATGGGCTTTATGCTTATCTCGCCTTTGTTTGTAAGCAGCATGACGTTGCCGCTGACATATTGGCTTTCCGCTTTCTGCAGAGAGTACTCGTTAGAAATCGTGTAGTTGTTCCATTTCAGTATTGTCATGCCGCTGCTAAGCAGGCTGTTTGCAGGAGTTCCAGGAACTACTGCCACTATTTTTACACCGCCGGTGCTTATCCCTGGAAGCACGGCCTCTACAACGAGCAGCGTGAGCGCAAAAAATGCAAGCGATAGCAATATGTTTGAGCTTATGCCCGCTATGAAGATTCTGTTCTGCTTTTCCTTGTCTAGCTTCTTGACCTGCTTTTCGTTCGGCTCGACAAAAGCGCCGAAAGGTATTATGCCAAAAAGCACTATGCCTACTGAGTTTATCTTCACCTTTGCTATTCTTGCAAGTATGCCGTGAGAAAATTCGTGCACTATGAGAAGTATTGCCAGCGATATTATGCCGGCAAGAAGAGGGATGGTAATGCCTGGTATTATCGGGAACACTCCAGGGACCTCGCTGCTCAACGCCGAGTAGTTTGCCTTGGCTACTGCTGCAAAAATGGCATACACCACGCTCGCTCCGCTATACAGCAATAGGCTTACAGTCAAAAGGGCGAAGCCGCCTATAATTGAAGAGAAAAGTATGAGAATAAGCAGCAAATTTGCCTGCGCTACCTGCGCTGCTGTAGGCACCGCAATCTCTGTTTCTACAAGCCTGCCGCTAAGCATGGGCATGAATTCGAGCATTATGCCGAGGTTCGGGAAAACGTATATGGCAATTATAGCAATGGCCGCAATGCCCAACAGAAAAGCCTTAAGATTTCTCTTTCTCAAAAGCAAATAGCTGAACATGCCGAAGCTTATTGCCAAGCCAAAATCGGCTATGAAATTCCATAGGCTCTTGTTGTTTTTGGCAAGCGAGTTTATTGTTTTTATTCCGTGCCTGCTTCCAAGCATGTATAAGCCATAGGCCCCTTCGAGCCCGTTGCTCTTCCTTATGAATTCCCCAGATACACCAAGTATTGCAACTCCTATTGCAAGCCTTGCAATGTCATTGAACTGAGTTACGACAAGAAGTGCAAGCAGCATAAGGTCTGCCGCCGCAACAATGATCGTTATGGCTTTGCTTATTTTTTTCTTGTCCTTTTTGCTAAGCTGTTCTTTTTTTACCTTGTCACGCACCTAAGCACCACATTTATTATTTATTAGGATTTCATTTATTATGGTTGCGTGTGTGCAGTAATGCTGTTGTGCTTGTTTTAAAGTGAGCCTATGGAATGCGAAATCTGCGGGGCTGAAACAGACACGCTGTATGAAATAGAGATAGAAGGTACAACAATGCTTGCCTGCTCAGTCTGTGCAAAGGGCAAGCATCTGACAGGAAGGGTTGTGCACGAGGGCAAGCCTGCCGAAGCAGAGGAGAAGCCTGCTAATGCAACTGTTATGCCCTCAGGTAATATGGAAGATGAGCTTATCGATAATTACGGTGCAGTAATAAAAAGCGCGCGTGAAAGCCTGGGCTTGCCAATAAAGGTGCTCGCAGAGAAGATAAGCGAGAAGGCGAGCACGCTTCTTCGTGTCGAGGAGCAGAAGACACTGCCAAGCGACAAGCTTGTGAAAAAGCTTGAGAAGGAGCTTGGCATAAAGCTTACAAGGCATGTGCCTGCTTCTAGCGCAAGCAGCCTGTCAAAGCCCCAGCCTATGTCTTTATGGGACGTAGCGAGCAAGAAGGAAAAGAAGGGTTAGCATGGCAGTAGAGCTCGGCCCGCTTGTGTCGCAGGTAAAAGAGAGCATAACTCTAGATTCGTTGAACAACAAGCTTATAGCAATCGATGCCTACAATACAATCTACCAATTTCTTTCAATAATAAGGCAGCCGGACGGCACGCCACTCAAGGACCAGAACGGCAATGTCACAAGCCACATCTCTGGCCTTTTCTACAGAACCATAAACTTCATCGAGCACGGCATAACCCCAATTTATGTCTTTGACGGCATTCCGCCTGCATTGAAGGTTCACACTATAGAAGCAAGGATGAACAGGCGCAGGGAAGAGCGCGAGGCATGGAACAAGGCCCTTGAAGCTGGCCTTCTCGAAGAGGCAAGGCAGCATGCAATGGCAAGCACCTCTATAAACAAGGAAATAGTAGAAAGCGCGAAGGAGCTTTTGGGCTACATGGGAGTGGCATTTTTGCAGGCTCCTGGCGAAGGCGAAGCACAGGCAGCATGGCTTGCAAAAGAGGGCCTTGCATATGCAGCAGCAAGCCAGGATTACGACCTTTTCATGTTCGGCGCGCCAATTGCGGTGAGGAATCTTGCCATAACTGGCAGGCGCAAGCTTCCAAGGAAAAACGTCTACATAGACGTTGCGCCAGAGCGCATAGAGCTCAAAAGGCTTCTCGGTGCCCTTGGCATAAGCCAGAGGCAGCTTGTCTGGCTCGGGATGCTTGTTGGCACCGACTTCAACGAGGGAATAGAGCACATAGGGCCTAAGACAGCTTTGAAAATCGCGAAGCAGAGCAAGAGCCTGCAAGACATTGTGAATTATCTAAGCAGCAAGGGCCAAGCGTTTGTAGAAAATCCCGAAGAAGTGGAGAACGTGTTTCTAAATCCTGATGTTTCGAAGGTTAGCGCATCAGAGCTTCACAGCCTGCTTGCTTCAGCAAAGCCTAGCAAGGAGAAGCTTTTAGAGTTCATGTGCGACAAGCACGGCTTCTCTCATGAAAGGGTTGAGAAATTCGCAGACGAGCTCATATCGCTTAAAGGAAAAAGCAGCCAAAAGAGCATTTTCGACTGGTCCTAGTCCTAATGCACTTTTTGCTCGCTATCTTAGCCTTATCGTATCAAGATTCATCGGCGCGCGGGCCTCTATGTGCTTTCTTATGCCTAAATATCTTGCAAGGTCTTCGCACTTGTATTCTTCACCGTGCATCGTGAATATTTTCTTGGGGCTGGGCCTTATCTGGTCTGCAAAGTTGACCAGCTCGAGCCTGTTGCTGTGGCCGCTGAATGCGTCTACAGTCTTTACCTGCAGGTTTATGCTTATGGGCTTGAGCTTGCCGCTCTCGTCAGGCAGGGCTATTTCCTTCAGGCCGTTCTGAACCCGCCTGGCTATCGAGTTTACGCTTGTATAGTTTACAAATACTATCGCGTTCTTCGGATTATCGGCCATTTGCTTGAAGTATTCAAGGCTTGTTCCGCCGTTGAGCATGCCTCCGCTTGCAAGGATTATAGCTGGTCCTTTTTCAAGCACCTCTGTCATTTCCCCTTTTGCCACTTGGAATATCTCGCTTTCGAAAGGCGAATTGTTGCTGAGTATGCGCCTTCTCAGGCTGTACTTGAGGTATTCGGGATATGCGGTATGTATGGCGCTTGCTTCAAGGATCATGCCATCAAGGTAAACAGGCACGTTGAAGTTGTAGCGAGGGTTGTTTTTCATATAAGCTTCAAGTATGAGCATGAGCTCCTGGCCCCTGCCTACAGAAAGCACGGGTATGAGCACCTTGCCGTTTCCTTCCAAGGTCTTCTTTATGAATTCCATAAGCTCGTATTCGGCTTCTTCCCTGCCAATAGGTATGTCCTTCGAGCCGCCGTATGTGCTTTCCATGAACAAGGCGTCTACCCTTGGGTAGCGCGTGTCGGCCTCGTCAAGAAGCCTTGTGTAGCCGTATTTGAAATCGCCCGTATGCACTATGTTGTACAGGCCTTCCCCTATGTGCAGATGCACAGTGGCGCTGCCGAGTATGTGGCCTGCATTGTGATAAGTCAGCTTTATCTCGTTTGTCACGTTTGTTACTTCTCCATAGTCCCTTGTAATCGTATGCATAAGCATTTTCTTTACGTCTTTCTCGTCATATAGAGGCGTTCCCCCGCTTTTCTGTACGAGCTTTATGTAATCGTAGAGCACGAGAGCGGTAAGGTCCCTTGTGGGAGGCGTGCAGTAGACAGGCCCTTCGTAGCCGTATTTGAACAGGTAAGGCACGAATCCTGTATGGTCAAGATGAGCATGAGTAAGTATTACCGCGTCTATGTCGTTTATCGTTATGTTTGCAGTGTCCAGGTATGGGAACACTTTGTTAGTGTCGCCGGTTATCGCGTCAACGCCTTTCACTGCCGGCTCAGGGCTTATGCCGCAGTCTATAAGCACCTTTGAATGATTGGTTTCTATGAGCAGGCTGCTCCTGCCAACTTCCCTAAAGCCGCCAAGGGCAGTAGCCTTTATCCATTCGCTCTGGCCGTTGCTCTGCAAGTTTATCTTTTTTCCTAAGCTAAGCAGGAACTTCTGCCTGAAATCCTGCTCCTTGACCATGAGCTGCCTTATGCCGCTTATTACCTCGCTGTGCATTGTAGGCACGCGCAATATCTTAGGAATCCAGTTTGTTTCGTCTACTATTTTTATTAGCGTCGAGCCGCCCTTGCCTATGGCTATTCCGGGCTTCTCGGCCTCTATGTAGACTTCGCAAGATTGCTCTGTAAACCTTATGCCGTCTTCAGGTATGCCTGCCTCCTCCGGTATTATCTCGCGTATCTTTTTCTCGGCTTCCTGCTGGTCCATGAGCTTGCTCGGGTCGCTCCTTATTATCAGCTTTTTCTTTATAGCAGAAGACGCGTTCTTTATAAGTGCCTCGTTGCCGTATATGCTGCTTACGTTCCTTGCGTATACTGCTATGTCGGGCCCTTCGTAAACTGCCTTTATTATCTCTGCCTCCTTGGGCAGTATCTCCTTTAGCCTCTCAAGCAGCTCTGTGCCGTTATTGGCTTCCTTTTTTTCTTGCGTGTTTTGCGTGTTGTTTTCCAAAGAACCACTGCTGTGCAAATAGAAAGTCGCTATCAAAAATCAAAAACTACTAATATCAGTTTATTTTGCTAGCTTGTCTAGCTCTTCCTTAGTATACTCCTTGAACCCCTTCTTGGTTATTGCCACTATCTTAATGCTCCCTCCCGTTGCCGCATCCCTTGCCATTGCTATCTGCAAAGCCTTTGCAGTATGCTTGACCCCTTCGTCTACAGTCATGCCTTCCTTGTAAGCGCTTTCCAAATAGCCAAGCGCGACTATCGCGCCAGAGCCGTTTGCAGTAAACTTAGACTCCTTTATCGACCCGCCGACCGCATCCATTGTATAAAGTTCAGGCACTCCCTTGTTGATGCCTGCCACGATCGCTTCTATAAGATAAGGCGTATACCTGTTTTCCTGAAGTATAAGGCTAAGCACTGAAGCTGCAGCAGAAGGAGACATCGGTATGCCTTCTTCCATCTTGTGGTTTTCATTTTCAAGCTTGAGCACCTTTACAAGGTAGTTTGCATCAACGCCAAGACCTGACATCGCCACTCCTAGGCTTTCATCTATCTTGAATATCTTCACCGCCTCTTCGCTTGCTATGAACGTGTCAAGAGACATTCTCGTATCTGCTCCAAGCACTATGCCGTCTGAGCACACCATGCCTATAGTAGTTGTGCTCTTGACATTCAATTTTGAAATTTGTTCCACGCATTCACCCGATCACGCATTATTTGCCAGCGCCTTTAAGCGCTTCAAGCTCTTCCTTAGTATACTCCTTGAACCCCTTCTTAGTTATCGCTACTATTCTTATTTCATTTCCTGTTGCCGAGTCCCTTTTCATTGCTGTTTGCAAAGCCTTCACCGCATGCCTTACCCCTTCTTCGGTTGTCATGCCCTGTGCGTATATATTTTCAAGATAGCCTAGTGCTGTTGTAGACCCGGAGCCCGAAGAAAAGAACTTTGTCTCCTTTACTGCTCCATCGTAGGGGTCAAGGTAGTAAAGTTCAGGAGTATTATTGTCAAGGCCTCCTATTATGAACTGCACTACAAGCCCTTCTCCAGAAGAGAGCAAAGGCCATTTGTTGTCCTGAAGTATTAGCGATACAAGAGCAGATGCTGCGCCTGGAGACATTGGCCTGTTTTCGTTCATCTTGTACAGCTCGTTCTGCACTTTGAGCTGCTTTACCATGTAGATGGCAAAGCCCACTTCGCCTGCAATTGTCATGCCAAGGTTTTCGTCTATCTTGTAAACTTTTACTGCTTCTTTGCTCGATACCAGTGCAGGCATTTCGAAGCCGCCAAGTTCCATGCTTGCCCTTGAATCTGCTCCCATTACTATGCCGTCTGAGCACACAATGCCTATGGTAGTTGTGCCCTTTAACACTCTTCCTGCTAGTTCATCGTTTGGCATCAATTCGCCTTGGAATAATAAATTAAACGTTAATAATGTTAATAACGAAAATAAATAAAATCCAGAGCAGAACAAACAAAACCTTAGCTGCCCTGCCTTAAAGGCTGTTAAGTTGTTATTACTAAGCTACCATTACCTATAAAATACTTGCTGTTTTGGGCGTCATCAAGCAGTTCAGCGTATGCAAAAGTCCTGTATACCTTGACTATTCTTACCTTGTACGTCTTTCCTACCTTGGTCTTCGCATTTTTGACAAAGACTACGTTGTCGTAAATCTTTCCTATGCCTTCTCCATGCATGTTCTTCGCGTTTATGCTTATCTCGTATACCTTGCCTTCTTCCAACTCGTTCTCGCCCACCTACTCACCTTTCCACCTTGCAATTAGCATTATCTAAAAATAGTATTTTAAAGCTAGTGTGCAAATTCGTTTAAAGTCCTAAACAAAATTATTTCAGCCTTGCAGGCTCACAGTAAGGTTCCTTATGCCAAGGTTCTGATAGTTGCTTGCAGGCTCAAATACGAGCGGGTTAAGTCCTGGCAGTGCTGTCACGTTCATGATTATGCTGCTGGGCTTGGGCGAAAGCTGAAGCAGCCTTACGATTCTGTCGTCGAAATATATGTATTCGCTTGCTGTTGTGCCATAAGACATTGCATTCATGCTTATAGTCAGGTTCTCCTGCTTTGGCGCGTATATTTCAACGAAAGCAGGGTTTACGCCCCACCACATGCTTTGGAACGTCGAATTGCATGTTACCGGGTTGCTGCAAATTAGCCAGCCCGGCTGCCATACGCTTGCATAGCTGTCCACAAGAACTGGCGAATATGCCACTGTGGTCTTGCTTACGTTTTTCAGCGCCTGCACTGTAGAGAATATTATTGTAGTATTGCTCTCATAGACCGGAGCGCCGAAAACGCTGTAAAGATAGCTTGATAGGTTTTCAAGCTCGCTTGGCGTATAGGCTTGCCTTATTACTCCAACAAACGTCGTATTGTATGCGGCGAGCAAGAACTTCGTTACGTTGGTATAATTCTCTATTATCGGAGATGCGTACACAAGGCCCTGCCCCGTCTCGAGGTAATAGGCAGACGCAACAAGAGGTATGTTGCTTATTGAAAACAGCTGAGTTGCATTCTCCCTGGTTGTGTAGCCGCCAATAATAGGCTTCTTAAATGCCGTTTGGTAATAAAGCGAAAGGCCAGGATAAAGATTTGGCACTGTCGCGTTTGCATAGTTTGTCGCAGTAGGCAACAGCAGAATAGTGGACTTGCCAGGCAGCTTTGCCAATTCGTAATAGGCTTTCGGTATGTGCGTGCTCGAAAATTCAGAATTTACCATCGCAATTGAAGTTGGCATTGCGAAATACTCTACAAGCAAAATGACAAATGCCACTGGCATTACATATTCTTTGTAGCTGCTTATATTCTTTTGGAGCTCGACAAGGCCGTAGGCGAAGAGTATTGCAAGCATAAGCTCAGCCACAACGTCAAACCTTCCTGGCTCTCTCAAAACATTGAAAAACGGTATTTTGCTGTATAGCAGGTAAATGCCAGGTATTTTAGTAAGCGTCCCATTGACCCAAAGATACGGACCTATTGTAAGCCAAAGAAGGAAAAATAGCGCGAATGCGAACATGCCTATGTTCCTGAGCCTTTCTTTCTTGTAGTCGGCATAAAGGGCGTATGCCGCAACAAGCATGACAACATAGCCTACATAAGAGGTTGTTTCAGCCGGATCGTTTTTGTATATGCGTATATTGGATTGTGGAATGCTTCTAAGCAGGCCGTTGGTAAGAGAGGGAGTGAAGAAAGAAGCCAGATCTGGACTGTATAGTTCGTTGTACTGAAGGCCTGCCTGTGCATTTACTGTTGCAAGCGTCTCGTTGCTTAGGTGCGTTGCAATGCTGACAAATCCTGGCGAGCCTATCACCGCGGTAAGCACTACAAGCTCCAAGAATAGGACAAGGAACCTCAGGTTTGCTATCTTGTGCCTTTCCTGTTTTCTAAGCAGCATGTAAACTATTATGAAAAATAAGAGCACAATGGTCATGAGCGCCTGCTCTATGTCCCCCATGAAAGTGAGCAATACGAAAGAAATTGCAGCATAGAGGGCATATTTCTGCTTTTTCTCATCTGCGAGCTTAAGGAAGAAAAGCAGGAACAAAGGTATGAATTCTATGTTGGTATATTGCAAATGGCCTAGTGCCTGTACCACGTGTATGGGGCTGAAAGCGTATACAAAGCCACCCAGAAATGATGCCATTTTGTTGTGGGTAATGTAAAATATAAGCGCATAGGCAAAAATCCCTGAAAGCATGAAGCCCAGCAAGAAAGTAAAGTTTAGTGCTGCTGCAGAGCCTATCGCCTCGAGGGGCGCCGAAACTATTCCTGCGATTGGCGCCATTGTCTGAGTTATCAGGCTAGCGCCAACAGGATAGAGCACGTAATTGGTAAAGTAAGGATTTGTGTGCAATACAAAAGTAGCGTATGAGACCCACCAAAGCTCCCATGCGCTTTGGTACGCATCGCCGCCAATTCCAGGAAGCCTGCCATCAAAAACAGGCCAGAAGAATACTGCTGCAAACATCAGATAAACTAAGGCAAGCAGCCCATATGACTTTAGCACGCCTCTAATCTCTTTATAGTTGTCGCTGAAATGCATGTAAGTAATATTTGAACAAATATTAATTAAGGTTGGCTCTCTTTGCCGTTGTGCATGTATAAATATTTATCAGAACTCTTCTTATATGCAATTACAGTTCTCGTGACGCGTGTGGGAAAACAAAAAAACTCAAGTGCTAGAAAATCTGCAGGCAAGATGCAAAGTCTGGGAAAGAGGCTAGTCAGCACCGGTGCCGGGGTTCTTCTTGGAAATTTCTCAGGCTTTGTAATAGGCCTTGTGACCATTATAGCCGTAGCCAGGCTCCTGGGGCCTTCAGGCTACGGCACATATACCATTGCGGTAAGCTACTATCTCTTGGTAGACGCTGCTTCTAGCTACGGGTTTGGCCAGTTCCTGAACAAGCACCTTATACAATATTCAGATAACAAAAAGAAGCTGCTGGAAACTGCCTCGTCGGGCTTGATTCTAAGCCTCGCTTTCGGAGTTCTGACTATGTGCATAGGCCTCGGAGTAGGCTTTGTAATAGCAAGCGCTTATGCTAAGGCAGGCATTACCTTCTTCTCGCTCGTGCTCGCTTCTTTGGTCATATTGTTTGCCGTGCCTTTCGGCTCAATGACCGGGGCTTTGATAGGCCTTGGAAAGGCCAAGCTAATGGCCATTGCGACAATAATAGAAAACTCAGTGCAGCTTGTCGCGGGAATACTGCTAATAATTTTGGGCTACGGAGCGAACGGCGCGGTAGCCGGAATTGTACTGGGCTATTTGTGCGGCTTTGTGTATGGCGCCTATGCTATTTTCAAATTTTTCGGATTTGGCAATTTTCTCAAGGCCTTGCCAAGCAAAAGCTCTCTTAGTTATGCATTCAGGTTCAGCATGCCTCTTGCGATAACTAACATAATGGGCAGCAGCGTTACGCAGTTTTCGGCCCTGCTTCTTGGAATTTACGTAACGTCCGCGCTTGTCGGAAACTACGGAATAGCGACAAGAAGCACGTTTGCTCTAAACGCCCTTTACGCGACTTTTTACCTGACGCTTCTCTCAGGATTTTCTTTTGTCATAGCTAACGACAGAAAGCACGTGGCAAGGGCCTATAGCTCTCTCATGCTTTACTCGCTTGTTGTAAGCTTGCCTTTCCTTGTTTTCATAGCCGCGCTTTCAAAGCCCATCGTGTTCCTGTTCTTTTCAAGCAAGTATGCCTATGCGCCTTTGTATCTTAGCCTCATAGCCATTGGTGCCGTGATACTGATACTCGGCAAGTTCGCCTCATCCTTGCTCGTCGCCGGCAACGAAACAGGAAAAGTCATGCTTTATTCTGCTATTAGCGTAGTAGCCCAGCTTGCTTTTTTGCTGGTTCTAGTGCCTGTTTTCAAGGTAATCGGCGCAATAATTGCCATTTTCTTCCTCGGCAGCATCGTGTATACTGCAATATTCCTGTTTGGCGTCAGCAGGCTTATTTCTGCAAGGTTCGACGGCATGCTCGTCTTAAGGGCATTTCTAGCTAACGCCATTCTTGGCGTTGTTCTTATTTTTGGAAATCTTATCAGCAACAATGCAATTGCCATTGTTTACGGCATTTTAGTGCTCGCCCTGCTTTATCCGCCGCTTCTCGGCTTTTTAGGCGTGCTTAAGAATGAAAACCTGAAAGAACTGAGAAGAAGCTTTTCAGGCTACGCGCATGCCGGCGCTGCCAACAAATTAATAGATTACATTGCGAAATTTGTACGTGCGTGAATACAATGGATTACGAGCAGAATGAAGAGAGCATAGAAGAATTGGAGGAGTCTGGCGCTGTAGCGACAAGCACTGCTTCTTACCTTGCGTTCAGCGGCATATTCACCCTTCTGGTTTACGGTGTGGCTTTCATAGTTATCGCCAGGCTACTAGGGCCTTCAGGCTACGGTATATACACAATTGCCGTAAGCATTGCAGGCGCCTTCGGCGCCGTAGGAAATTTCGGAGTGGCAACATACTTGGAAAGGCAGATACCTGTTACGCTAGCGAAGGAGAAGCAGGAGCTTAGCGCCATAGTGAGCTCGGGCTTCATTACCATAGCATTGCTTTCTCTGGCAATCGTAATAATAGGCCTGCTTGCTTCTGGCTATTTGTCAAACCTCATATTCCACAGTAGTTCTGAATTGCTTGTATTGTGCGTCGCTGTTTCAGGCATTCTGTTTTCGATGCTTTACGGCACCGGCCACGGTGCCCTGATAGGGTTCAACGACGGCAAGGGCAGCGCTCTGGCAAGCGCGATTTACACGCTAACCCAGACAGCAGTAAGCATAACTCTCGTGCTTCTGGGCTACGGGGTTCTTGGCGCTGTGCTTGGCCTGTTCTCAGGACTTGTCGTAGGCACGCTCGTCTTGCTTTTTCTTATAAGCAGGCATACAAGACTCAGGATGCATGTGGACAATTTATTGAAGCGCGCAAGGTCCATTTTCTCATTCTCTCTGCCGATAGCAGGGTCAAACTTTATAGGCTCGCTTCCTTCTAACATGGCAGTTATTCTGCTTGGCATATACACCTTGTCTAGCACCGTTGGCAATTACGGAGTTGCGTCTAAAGTTGCAAGCATACTTGGCGTGTTTACAGGTTCTCTCATAGTCATGCTTCCTTTCTTTTCAGGCATGCTAGCAAAGGACAGGCACTCCGGCGAGCTCGGTGGCATTTTTTCATACATACTCTATGTGATCTTCTTGTTTGGCACGCCTTTCGTTCTGTTTTTCACCATGTTTGCTCACGCTATTATGCTTACTGTTTTTCCTGAATACACAAGCGTATATGTTTACATAGCCCTTATGAGCTTTTCAGTCTTGTTCACTATGCTAGGAGCTCCAGCAAGCTCTTTTGTGCTCGGCAAAGCCAAGGTCAAAAGGGTCTTGGAATTTTCTGCAACAACAGGCATTTCAGAGCTCGCTCTAGCTTTTCTGCTCATACCGCGTTTCGGCGCGCTCGGAGCTATAGCTGTTCTTTACTTCTTCGGCGCGATGCTTTCAGATTACTTGTACTTGCGCGAAGTAAGCAAAGAAGGCATAAAGATAAAGATGAAGAGAGTCTACAAGGTCTTGCTAGCAAATGCTTTGCTTGCGCTAGTTTTGCTTCCAGTTCTGCTTTCCAGTATTTACACAACATATAAGCTCATCATAGCCTTTGTATTGGTTTTTGTGGCATATCCGCCAATAGCAGCACTTGTAAGGGCGCTTTCAGCAAGCGATGCCGCACGCCTAAGCCACATTGTTTCAAAAGTGCCTGTTGTGGGCAAGCTGATAAAGTTGCTTCTTAATTATTCAATGTTGTTTGCGAGATGAGCCTATGCAGCACGCGCGTTATGAGGACTTCACTGTTGTGCTGCCAACGCTGAATGAAGAGGCGACAATAGGTGAATTGATAAATTACCTGCTAAGCCACTATAAAGGCATTCATATTCTTGTTATGGATGACGGTTCTTCTGACAGAACAAAGGTCGTTGTGCAAAAGATAGGCAAAGCCAGCAGCTCAGTCGCGTTTGTGGACAGAAAGGCAATGGGTCTTCAAAGAGGGCTTACCGCGAGCATAGTGCACGGCATCAAAATGGCAAATACCAAATATGCAATAGTCATGGATGCCGACCTGCAGCATCCGCCCGAGATAGTTGGCAGGCTTGCGCGCTGCTTGAAGCATGGCAGCAACCTTGCAATTGCAGTAAGAGCCAGGGAGAAGCATTGGCCGTTTTATCGCAGGCTTATTTCAAAAAGCCTTATGGGCTTTGGCAAGCTCGTTCTTTTTTTCAGAGGCAAGCAAAGCAGCACAGACATTTTCTCAGGTTTCTTCGGCGTGGAGAGGAAGCTTTTTGTAAGCGTTTATTCGAATAACAGGAACAGATTCGTAGGCCAAGGCTACAAGGCATTGTTCGACTTCTTGAAGTGTGCAGACAAGCAAAGCATAAGATTGTGCGAAGTGCCTTACGAGTTCAGGCTAAGGAAGGCAGGCACTTCTAAGGCAGGGCTCAAGCAGGGGCTTGCGGTCTTAAAGTCCTTCTTTAGCTAGCGCGTTGGCATTTGGCAAGGTTTGCAAACCGAATAAGCCTAATTGAAATTTTGTCAAAAATACATAATTTTATAAACAACCAAATAGCTAAAATTAAGAAGTGGTTACATGAAAGAAAAATTCGGAAAGAGTTTGCAGACTAATAGCGCATACGCCTTGAGCAAGCTGGTTTTTCTGTCTTTGGTTGCTGTCCTTGTTTTTGCGGTATTGCTTTTGCCTGCGGCAAAAGCAGCAACTACAACCACGTTCGTTAGGACTGGCGAGAGCATACGGGTTTATCCGTTTACCGCGACCCTTGTAGATTTTAACTATAGCAATTCAGCCTTGTTCGGCATATACTACAAAGGATCTCTAGTGAAATATGCCACAATAAATGGCAACTGGAAATGGACTTACAGTGGGTATACTATTACTATCAAAGTAAACAGGATTTCAAACAATATGTTCAGCAACCTTAGAGGAGCAAATGTTACAGTGAATGTGGCAAAAACTCAAATAGCTAGCCACGCACCGTATGCCACTTATTGGTATTGGTACGGTTGGAGAGAAGTGCATTTGAGGTGAGCCATCGTGTTGCGACTGCGGGCTGGCTCGCGCTAT
>ERZ1669250.494-NODE-494-length-17504-cov-3.732936_pt1 | contig 17504 bp, 23 predicted proteins | sample MGYA00579295_ERZ1669250 | MGnify/ENA primary metagenome ERZ1669250 (study PRJEB41166, sample SAMN08046056) | hot springs metagenome | biome: hot spring; feature: acid hot spring; material: thermophilic sediment; isolation source: thermophilic sediment from acid...
AGATTGATGGGAAAGTAAGAGATCTTTTTTTGAGTAATTTTTAAATACTTTCTTCCTTTTATTGAATTATGATAATTGAAACGAAAAGGATGATTTCAAGTGGACATATTGTTGATGGCGAAACGAAATGTGCTCGACTACATGGGCATAATTGGTTTGTGACTGTGAGAATCGAGGCAGAAGTTGGAAAAGACGGAATGGTGGTTGATTTTCTGAAGGTCAAAGAGGTTATTGATAAGCTCGACCACAGGTTTATTCTCACCCGGAAACAGATTGTCGAACAGATAGAAACAGACCAAGGTGGTGTGTATGTGGTACTTGCGGGAGGAAGAAATTACGTTCTACCAGCCGATGTCTGCTTTGTGATAGACGAACCATACTCGACCTCTGAATGTCTGGTTAACTATTTCATAGGCGAGTTCAAGAAGATATTATGGAGTCGTTTTCAGACTTCAAAGCTGAAAGTGTCAGTCGAGGAGACGCCCGGAAGTTTGAGCGAACAGGAAGTCATTGTTGAAATCGAAAGTGGTAATGTTTAAATACCCGTTTTTTCTTTCATTTTCATGAGTAATATAAAGGAAAAAATAGAGGAACTGAAAAGAACTCAACCTGAAATGGTTGAGAAAGGAAAGAAGGTTGTAGAAGAGCTTGTGAAACAATACCCGTTTTTGAAACAGCCGGAGCTGATGACAAAGCTTCTTTACACATATGTGAAATATGGAAATAGCTTGCTCGAGGAAGTACAGCGCCCGTTAGAGTTGAAACCAAGCATCGCATCGGAGACAATGAAACTTATGTGGGTAAACGGAGTAGTGGATTCGTACATCAAGAAAGAAGGCATGTTGAAAAAAGCATATGTTGTATACGTCGGACCGTTGAACGAAACAAAATCTGTAGATCTGAACGGAGAAAAGAAAAAGATAAGAAACTTCACCGCGCTGATTGATAACAAGCTCTACACGATCATTGTCTCAGGAAGTCAGGTCGATAAATACAAAGTTAAGAATGGTGTTACATACGAAATGAGCCTCGTTAAGAGTGAATCGGGTGCATTCTATGCGGTTGACGATGGTATATGCAGACCTGCTGACGAACAGATGGCGATCGATGTTAACACTTTAGCAGAACTCGTCTTGCAACAGTATCCGAGATTGAAATTCCCATTCGATACAGCGGTTATCAGTAAGAAGGATTATGCAGTTTTAGGAATGTTGAACGTCTTGAATCCAAGGTTTGCGCTCTTAAAGTTCATGGATGATAGCGGAACAGAGTACACGTTAGGCATGCCTAATCCACCATCACACGTTAAAGATGGTTCGCCTATCATAGTGGTGGGGAATGTTATAAGATCTGCGAACAACGCTTCGGGTCAACAAGTACAGGTCGATTATGTGATGCTTCCGAAGATAGTCATCGATTTCAACACTACGCCATCTGACGGCGTTTCGAAACCAGAGTCTTCTTCTGTGACATCCGACGAAGAACTCAGCAAAGAAGACATCGAGAGACTGTTCGGTGGTAGTGATGGCGCTTGAGGAGTTAGCGAAAAAGTACGGGTTTCGTCTGCAGGGTAATAAGAAAGATGATTATTTTTTTAAACCCACTTTTGTAAACTGGGGAGGCAAAGGCGTCGGGAAGACATCATTCGCTTACGGGTCGTTTGCTGGAACAATAGTGGTCCTTTCCTATGACGGAAAATCGAGAATAATAAAGAAGAAATTCGTCGATATGAATCCAGAAAACGAGGACAGAATAATCGTGGAAGATTTAACTATCCCTGATTTTGACGACACTTCTATTTCTGTCGCGCCTGAATTCATACTTGACATGGGAGAGAATATAGTCGAGCACACGAGATATATACTCGCTAACTATAAACCAGACTGGTTTTTGATAGACGGCGAAGATCTTCTTGTTCAACATTGCGAAATGTATATGAGAAAGAGACAAGGGTTGAGTCCTTTCGAGGGAATTAAAAACATCAATCTGTGGAAAGAGAGAAACGCATTTGTCAGACAACTTCACAGAATGGGACTGAAAAATGCTAAAGTAGGAATGATATATAACACCACCTATCAGATCGAGGAAGTGGAGAGACAGGGAGAGATCAAGAGAATCGAGATGCCTAAGTGGGTCGATATAGTTATGTATGAGGCGGATTTCGCTTTTCATATTTTTACTGCAACTGATCCGAAGACTGGAAAGGAGCATTTCTTTGCTAAAGTTTCTACAACTAAGTATGACAAAATTTTCCCATATGGAAAGATCTACGACGTCACGGATTATCCCGTTCTGGTCACACCTATGATGTTTTCTCGACCTTTGCCGGATTCGACAAAAATGTCAGAGAAAGAGACGCCTTCTCCTCCTTTACAGACAGTTCAACCGTCGGACGATAAGAGTAAAGAAAAAGAAGACGGTGAACTCTGGGATGTATGAAGCGTTGTATTCACAGTATGACTACGAAATCTTCCCCCGTACAATAGGCACACCGATACAATGGGAGATATTTGACACGAAGACCATAGATGACGTGAGGCAGAAATATACAGGCAAACTTCCATTATACATAAGTCACAACGCGCATCACAAAAATCTCGTGTTTTTCAGGATGTTGATGTTCGATTTCGATGGCGAGGAGGAAGAAGTTGTGAAAGACTCTTTGAAACTTCTCGATTATTTCAAGAATTACAAAACACTCATAAACTACACCGGAAATGGAATACATATTTTTGTCAAAGTGAGACCTCTTCTTGCGTTGTCATCCGATCTGAAAGTCAAGAGGTTCGAGGCAGAGTTGAAACAGAACCTGGGGTTGAAAACTCTTGACATCACAACAATTGAACCGAAGAAATTGACCCGTTTGCTTCTCGCAAGGTATGTTAAAAAGATCGGTGACGCGAATATAAGATCACTTCGACACACAATTCCCATACGCAAAGAAGATCTATATGATATGGAAAACGTGAAAGAAATGAGCATTCAAAGCAACTACACACACATCAATCCTCAATATGGAGAGTTTTTCGATGCTTCTTTCCTCGTTGAAAAAGACAAAGGAATGCAAATGAATCAGGTTTTGTCCGCTGTCAATCTCGATTCTCTTTCCGACAGAGATTTCCTGTTGTTTGCAAGACTTGTGTTAAATTCCACAACCAACTTGTATGATATCATGATGAGGAGAAAACAGAGTGATGTGTCGAGGTTCAGGGCAGTTGTCGCAATGAAATCGTTCGGATTAGATGAAGAGAGTGCGTGTCAATTTCTCGCACGTTTATCGAAACTCGCAGGTTGGTGGGACAGAAATGTCGAGATCCAGAGGGTAAAGATACACCAGATATACAGTCGGCCATATTTTTCGTATGAGTTATGAACATAAGCTATAGTAAAATACATTCTTTTCTTCATTGTCCACTCTCATACAGATATGCTTATGTCGACAAAATTACCCCCTCTACCGCACCGCAGATAGAGGAAGGTATAATAGCGCACAAAATACTCGAAGGGTTGGGCGAGGGGGAGAAGAGAGAAAGAATAGTGGAGGAGTTGGTCAGAGAAGGAAAGGATGTGAATACTGTACTGAAGATAGAAGATATCATATTGAAATTACCATTGGATTTTTCGCACACCAAATTCGTTGAACTGCCTTTCGAAACGCGCTACGGTGAGCATGTTATAAAAGGAAGAATAGACAGGGTCGATTTCAATGGTGAGTGGGAACTGATTGACTATAAGTATGGGAGCTGGGATTATGATTCTTCACCAACTCTTCAGGGTCTCATCTACAGTTTTGTTTGGATAGATGAACATAAGCTTGACAAGGTGAAATTTTCCTATTACGATATCAAAAGAAACAAGAAGAGCAGTAGAGTTTACACTAAAAATGACAACTTCAATTTGATAAAAACATACATAGATGTTATTGAAACTCATCACAAACTCAATTCCTTCCCACCAAAACCTTCTTCCAACTGTGTAAATTGCGTCTTTTCACATCATTGTAATGCGTGGAAAGAATGGTTGAACGATAACATGGAAACAACAAGACCGGAGGACGTCGCGATCAAGCTCATAAAATTGGGAGAGATGGATAAGGTGAGGCAAAAGAAAGAATCAGAAATGAGAAATTTCATCAAAAAATGGATGGATTCACAGAACCTTTCAGTCTATGTTTACGAAGACTGGGAGATCATAAATTACAACGATGGAATTGTGATACACAAGAAGATAAAAATTTAAATACCTTTTTCATTTTTGTTTTTAATGTTAGACAAAAGTATACTGTCGCCATATATTTTAAGCATGGAAAGCACCATAAGAAGCGAATCGATAACTCAATTTGCACAGTATTATTCTAATTTGACGGGAGATCCTTGGGAATTCATTTTCGCTAAACTGTTGATGCTGGCAAGTCAAAATCTGGGAATGTATGTGGAAATTCCCTACCATCCGCGTGTGAAAGCTTATCCTAATCTCTACATCATTCTTATCGCGCCTCCCGGAGTACATCATAAAAGTACTATAATAAATCACACGAAAGCGATAACAAAGCGCATCACAGAGAATATTGAGAATGAAGATTATGTTAAAAGCGTAGCTACCAATCTCGCTGGCAGTCCTGAAGGATTTTTAGACCATTTGAATAGAGGGGATAAGATAGATTTGTACAATGACGAGTTTGGCAGAGTGTTAGCAAATTCATCAAGAGGGACTTATGAATCGGGTCTACTTGAGATATTGAACAATGCTTACTATAAGCAAGGGACTTCGAGTATGAGGAGAGAGTTGAAACAAGTCTTCAATCCTTATCCGAAAAAGGAGAAGGAAGGAGAGAAGGATGGTAATAAAAAAGAAAGTACAAACAGAGATCTGGTCGTTCCCGATGGAAAGTATGTTACGTTTTTCGGCGCGATTCATGAAGATGAGATGACAAACGAAATGTACAGGATCGGAATGATAAGAAGAAGTCTCATCATCTATCTATCATATGAAAGTGTTAACACGTCGCCTGTCGCATACGATAGGGAAGCAAACATGTTAGCCGATGCGATAGAAGAAGCGTTAGTGAAGATGTTGAGTGAAGCGAGAATAAGGTTTAACAAATGGAGTTATCAGCCAGTGTATGAGGAAGTGAGGACAGAAGATGGTGAGATCAGATCTGTCTTGAAATACAAACCGCTTCCGATTCACTTCGAGTACAGTGAAGAAGCTATTGAATTTTTGAAAGAATTGTATAGTAACTCGATGGAAAACGCAAAAAGAGAGCAGAGACAACTCTATTTGAACGAATCCGTTGAACTCATCATGAGAGTGGCTATAAACATCATGCTGTGGAATGCGATGAGAAAAGAGAAATACACAGATTTAGTTTTGACCAAAGAGGATTTGATTGAAGCAAAAGAATTTATGGAGAAATTGACAAGCAATTACATCAAAGCAGTTTCTTCAGTCGAGGATAAGAATACTGTGGAGAGAGCGAAGAAAATATACAACTATGTGCAAAAGAAGTGTAATAAACCTCCATACTACATCAATCAAGGTGAAGTCATGAACGCGATTGGTTCAAAATGGGAGAATTTTCAGAGAGAAAACGCGATACGACACGCGATTGGTGAGAACAAGATAGGGAGATTTGAGGTCGTTTACAGCAGGCGGAGAAGATCGGGTTATATTCTTTTCCCGTACAGTCGGATAGATGACGTCATAGCAGAACTCGAGAAACTGGAAGAGAAAGGGGTAATAGAAGGGTTCAAGGAAGTAAAATAAAAGTTTCGTATTTTTATGTGTCAACACAAGATGTTAAAAAACTCATTTCAGTTAATTAAACAAAAGTTTCGTATTTTCTCTGCGGAGCAACATGCTTTCTGTTTTGGAAATCAAGAAATCAAGTTGGAAATCAAGCAATTTTACTTGATTAGATTTTTACAGAATTTTCAACGGGTCAATGCGTGTCGAAATTTGCAAATCAGGAAATCAAGTAGTATTATAATATTATTTTTCAAAGAAGAGATTGTTTTTGACCCACATAAATCAATTAAAAAAGCTTATTTTTTTACTCGTTTTAAGTGCGCCTAAATTTTAAGTCTTTTTTGAAATAAAAGTTTCGTATTTCGTTTATCAGATAAAAATCAAATAAAAGTTTAGTATTTTTATGATGAAAACGCCGAATGGTGCAAACCGCTCTGTCAACTTATAAATAGTAAAAGATATTTTCATATCATGTTTACTTGTCCGGTTTGTGGAGCGCAATTTCAATATGAGGACAGGCTGAAGGTGCATATGAATTTTAAACACCCTGACTACGACCAAAAGAAAACGGAGACGACTGCGACACAACAAATACAGCAAACTGAAACTTTGGAACAGTATATCAGAAACCATTTGAAAGAAGATAATGTGGTCTTGAATGCGGTTGATAAATTCGACGTAAAACCATCCGAAGTGAAAGCAATCATAGAGAGAATAAAAGCAGAGGAAATGAGTAAGAATAAACCTCCTGAGGCTAACGCTTCTAAGGAAGAACAAGCGACTGCTACATCTTTAAAGATTGTGCCTAAAAAATTCAGGATAACAAGGAAATCTGACGAGAAAGTCATAAGAATAGAACTGGGTGGAAAGGAATACTATGAATATCTGCTCATTGATTTTCCCGACTCGATGATACACGAACTCGGTGAAGAGATAGTGAATTCGATAATCAAATTCTTGGAGAAGCACAAAGACGAGAATTTCACAGTAGTCAAGGAGGAAGACTGAAATGATCAATTATGACGATATTCCTGAGAGTGAAAAAAAGACATTGGAGTCGCTTCTCACTCTGTCGAAAAGAAAGCTGAGGAAAAAGTTTTCAGAATTGAAACTGACCGATGAACAGTACTTTGATTTCATAAGCGTTTTGGAAATGTTTAAGACCGAAAAACCAAAATGGGTCAAGATAATAAACATTGCTACCTACCTTTCGGTGGCGGTGATTTTAATTTTTATCATATTACATTTTCATTTGTTACATCTATGATCTTGATTTTTTTTCTTTGAAAATTTTATATACAAGAAGAGAATTTCTTAATTATGTGGAACATTTGGACAGTTCTACTGGTAATACTTGGTTTGGGGCTATTGGTAGCTCTGATGTTAGCGAGGAGCGGAGCTAAATTCCCGCTGATAAAGAAACATGAAGTGGGAACATTAGTCATAGCTTTAGTCGCACTATTCTTAGCCCTCGCCATGATAACGGGTGCATTGACGATCGGTACAACCACGACAACTGTATCGACACAACAGACAGGACCAACATATTCATTGACGGATTATCTGGGTAACGTGCAGGGAGCATCAGCTTCTTCGAACACTGCAACAACTGTGGTTCTTGCATCAAAGATTGCAACAATTAACGGTGTAAATGGAATTGAAACAACTGCAAACCTCTACAACGGAGGGAATTTCGTAGTCGGTGCAGATCACAACGCGACAATTGGACAGGCACAGTTCTCAGTAACATTGTATAGGACTGACACAAACATTGCAAACATCTCCTTCACAGTATCTGCAATTGGAATTCCATCTTTAACAAATTCAACATCCGGAAAATCCTATCCACTTGTTGTTGAAACATCAAGCAATCAGTACGAGGTCTATTTCGCGAACAACACTCAGACACCTAACATCTACGTGCATGTGATTTCCGTGGGCGGACAAGTGACTTTCTGGGTAACAATAAATTATAACGTCAACGCAGTGCAGTCAATGTCTGTATATCAGTTTGAATCATTCAACTTGAACGTTGCGTTCGGAAGCGGACAGTCATTGAATATACCCGTTGAGTTAGTCAGAGCATCTTAAATTTTTTAATTTTTTCTTTTTTGTTCTTATAACCAAAAAACTTTTATAATTGTCTTTTATTTATTAATGCATGGTCAGAGATGATCCGAGTTTTGGGTTGCTTGATCAAAGCGAGAGTAAATTGAAAAATATTGATACTTCTGACCCTGCCGAAGTCAAGAAAATGAATGAATCTGTTCCCAATTACTCAGATTGGGAAATGAGAATTTATGGTATTGAAGATAGAATACCGCTGATGGACGTCGTGAAAGCGACTCAGATGGTCAGCGAAGTTATATCAACTTTGTTAACATGTTTGCGAAATGCGAGGGGTTACGAAACAGAGTACGAGGAATTCAGAAAAAGGTATGCAAACCTACCGAAGTTGGGAAATCTGAAGATAACAAAACAGGGCGATGATTATGATATAGTCGAAATACAATCAAACGAGACGATTCACGTACCAACAGCTTTGTTAAAAATCGGAATACAGATAGCATACGATAAGCAAGCAAACAAACTGTTGAGAGAAGCAATGTTACTGAAGACTGATCTGAAGGCGTTTATAAGAAAAGAACTGGGTTATTTCGATGAGAGGAAAGCATTCAACAACAATGAGTATGTGAAGATGCAGATGATGAATTCTGCGATGCCGGTCACTCCTGAGCTCTCGTCTCCGCCATTGTTTGACGAGGAAATACCATTTGAAGATCCATCTATTAGCAAGGGTAGAAACGATGCCTGGAACGGAAGACGATAAGAGAGTTGATGATAAGAGACTGAGTCTGTACGATATAGAGAGACTGGGGTTTGACTACGACGAACTTTTGAACAAAGATTTCTTCACAGGAGACGATATAAGAAAAATGTTCAGACTCGTTCCTCCAAAGATATTCTACTACGAGAACACTACCGATAAAGGTAAGATTGTTGTGGAATACCCCGCACATCTGGTACTGACAAACTGGAGAAACGCCTGGCTTGATTACAAAGAAGGGAAGAGACCAGATAATCCGCTCGATAACCCCAGAGTAGTAGAACATTTCAAAGACATTATCGAGATGGGAAGAAGACAAGTTGCGGAGAAGTTGGGTCCGCTGGGTCCAGCTCTGCTTCATTCACACGGTAATATAACATTTGATTTTGACGATTATCACCCTCGTTTCTTTTTAAAATGGGCAGGAAATTACAAAACAAAACCATTGGATTACGGTGGAAATATTTGTATCATATACGGTACACAGGGTTCAGGCAAGACTTCGAAAGCGTTGAAACTGTTCGTTGAAGGTGGTGTATCAGAGGGTATTGAGGTCATGGGAAATATTCAGTTGCAAGAAGGGGAGGAATACGAAGGATATACGTATGTGACAAGAGAAAGCGACATATTGTTGAGAGCCATACAGAATGCTATGAGGGGAGTTCCTTCTCTCGCGATAAAAGATGAACAACAGTTGGGCGGTTTCGATAAGACTCACACCACCACTATTGAGAATCAAGAGGATGACGCGTTGATACGTTTGACAAGAAAACTGAAACTTTCAGAGGTCAGGATATGGCACGAAGAGAGAAAGTTCTCCGCAGGTGTTATAGGGAGCGCGAAAATGCTGATAAAATGTTACGGAGGTACGGAGAAAGGTTCAGAGCATTTGAGAAAACGCGCAACGTTCATAAACATGAGAGATGGTGTGGAGATAAGCAGATATGACATAACTGGTATTCCCAACACTTCCATAAGGTACAAATCCGATGACCCTGCTCCTTTCATCATGGATATATCCATCACACAGGTCTATCAGTACCTGGCGAGGGTGATGCCTGAGACCAACAATGATAAGAGTCATCTTGAATTGTTGCGTGACGAAATCCTGTTACACAGAAGGTTTTTTGACGAAACAGGAAAGAGAGTGGAGAGGAAGACATTGAAGGAATTCGAGAAATGGAGAGAAGAGGTCGTGGGAGTCAGAGAGAATAGAAATATGAGCGAAGTGTTAGACGAAGATGGAACTTGAAACGCATATTTCAAATACTTAAACTGCATATATCTTTGTGAAAACCAAACTCCGTTTGCCATTGTCTACTCTTCTATTGTTGGACAATTCAGAAAATTTCAAGAACAAAGTAAACGGAGGTATGGGAATACAGTTGGCGAGAAGTCAGGTTCTGGATGAAATTATAAAGAGATTCATCGGAAAATATGCAGTTTTCAACGTGATTAGCACAAAAAAAGAGAGCATAGTTGTTCACACGGATTATCTTGACTATCTCTATGCAAACAAGGGCTGGGGCGAGCACAGTTTGGATGTGTGGATTGGGATGATAGTTGAGTTGGAATTGGGAGTGAAAAAAGATAATCCTTTACCACCAGACAGTCACAGGACGAGTGAAATATATTCCATTTCACCATATCTGTTCAAAAATCTGAAAAGTAAAGAAGAAAAAGAGAAGCTGGTGATCGATTCTGTGGCGTATTTATTGAAAACAACTTCGGCTTATTACGTGAAAGAGAACACAAGAGCAATCACATACGAGACAAATGATTCTTTCTTCTTCTACATAAGAGATTTGAAAGGCTACGGTGTCAAGATGGTAGACAGATTGGTTGAATGGTCAGTCAATCATTACCTCAGAGAGAATAATCCAGAATTGCTTGAAAACTTTTTATAGAAGCGTTTTATAGTATAAATAATGGTGAAAAAATTGAAGAAAACAAAAAATAAGGTGTACGGAATGGTGAAAGACTTCATGACCACCAAACATCACCCTGGCTACGATTACAAGAAAGGTATAAAATGGAACGTCAAGAGAGCAATAAACTATGCTAAAGAGAAGGGTTTATCACTTTTACAGGCTGGTAAACAGTTGCAGATGTTAGCGAATATGAATAAAAAACATCCCAAAGTGCACAAAGTGTACCAGAAATCCGCAGAGGAAGTGTTCAAGGAATATGAAAAAGAACAAAAAACAGAAAAATAAGAAGGGTAAAAAGATCAAAAAAAGCGCTAAAATACAGAAAAAAGAGAGAGAATTAGGTAAGAAAATTGTCAATTTCTTTCAAGAGGACAAGATCGCGACTGAAGATCTGCGGAAACAGGGAGACGAAGAAGATAAATCTTGAAAAGTTTTTATATTTGGTTATTATTGATTAATTATGGTTAACAGAATTAGATTGACTCCTGAACAGATTGACTTGCTTTTAGAAGCGGTCGAGTCCAGAATTGAAGGAAGCGAATTCGACCCTCAACTTGCAAAGTGGGATTACGTGCATGCAGAGATCGAGCAGGGAAGGTTGCAAAGTTTGATTAATAGGTATAAGAAGGGCACTTTAAATATTCCGCTTGGTTCGTTGAAAAGATATATCAAAGAGTTAATAGATCTTTATGAGGAATATGGGAAAATGGATGAACATAAAAACTTTGCTGAAAGTCGCAAAAATTTCGAGAAGGCGGAAAAGTTCAGAGAACTGTTGGCGATTTATTCAAAGATGATACAGAAATAGGAAGACAAATCTTGAAAAGTTTTTATATTCAGACATTATTTTTAATGTATGTGTAGGATGGGTTTTGTTTCATCCAATGCGATAATGGATCATACTCTGACTATAAAAAATGCTTCTAAATTCTATAGTGATGAAAATCCCGATGGTTTTGGATTCGCTTATCTGAAAGAAGGAAGGATAATTTTCTATAACAAGGTTGGGGAGAGCGCGAAAGAATTCTGGTTAAAAAATCCCACCACAAGAATTGTGTCAAACCTGGCGCTTTTTCACGACAGGAGAGCGTCTGTTGGTTCCATATCAAGTATCAATTCTCATCCATTTGTCTATCAGCAGATTGCGCTCGCGCACAATGGAACGCTAAGCAATTATCAGGATTTGAAACAAGATCTGATCCGGAGAGGGTTCAATTTCGTTTCGCAGACAGATTCTGAGGTTTTACTCGGTGTATGGTTGTACCATGGAATTAAACTCCCTTCAGTTTTGCAGAAATGGGGGGTACAAGGAAAAGTCACAATCATCGTTCTCACGCCAGATGGCATATTTCTTTATACGAATAACAATGCCATGGTGGTTTACAAGTTCAAGGATCAACTGATTGGCTTTTCTGATGACAGGATCTTGGGACCAACCAACTCGATGCACATCCGAAACAACGTTGTCTACCACATCATGGGCACGAAGATGCGCACTTATTAGTAAGTTTAAATACTCTCGTTTGTTTCAAGTTCATGAACACTTTTGCGTATGCAGAAGAGGTTTTCAACAAATGTTTAGACATTCTGAAGGACAGAGAGAAATACAAAGGAGTTATGGAGAAAACTGCAGTCTTGTTCAACGATTTGACTGGCAGTAACATGAAGGCTAAAGACGCGTATTTGTTTTTAGCTGTGATGAAATTACAGAGACTGATGAAAGATGGCGCAGAAGATAGTTTGATTGACTTGATCAATTATCTGATACTGTACGCGAATGAAGTTCGTTGAAGTTTTGAAAGAGAGAATTGAAACTTGCGAAAGGTGTGGTTTGAAAGGCAGAGGGTTCGCGGTAGAACGTTTTACCAGCTCTCCAAAGGTGATGTTTATAGGCGAGGCTCCGGGTGCTGAAGAAGAGAAAACACAGACTCCGTTTGTTGGAAGAGCAGGAAAAGAACTGGACAAGTGGATCAGTTTTCTGGAAGTGAAAGATTATATCATCACGAACGTGGTAAAGCATCGTCCTGAGAATAACAGAACTCCGACTGATGAAGAAGTATCGCAATGTTTGTACTATCTCAACATCGAAATCGATTACTACAAACCCAGAGCGTTGATTTTGCTGGGCAAAACATCTTCATCTATTCTACAGAATGACACCGTGAAGAACCTTTCTGATTTGATCGATTTGAGTATTAACTCAACCCTCTACTACAGAAACGTTAGAACTATTGTTCTTTTTCATCCGGCTTACACTCTGCGGACTGGAATTCGTCCTCCGTTGGAGAAGGTGAAGGAAATTCTGAAGAACGTTTAGCTCTCAATTTTCATTTCCGATTTTTGAAAATTTTATATACTACAAAAATATCTATCATTTATGAGTGAGACTCGTTTTGCAGGTTTTATAACGCCGTCCAAGAGAGAATTGAATGAGTGGGTGAAGAGAAAAGCGGACGATGGATGGATGGTTCTCACTTTCATGAACAGGAACAAGGGAAAGAGAACATACTGGGGAATAGTAGTGGGCAGGATTGAAGGTAAATGAATGTTAAAAGCTCCACCGTTCCACCCATCCTTCTTTTCGCTTTGATCATACAGGGAGCATTATTGATCAACGGTTCGGTGTTGTTCGGTTCGTATTGGTCTTCATACGAGCCGGTACTGACTATCTATATTTTGTTGGATGCGATTCTTCTTCCTCTGTCATACATGAAAATGATTCCATTTTTCGACATAACAATCTCCGATGCGATAATAGTTTTCGTTCCGACTTTCCTTGTGAGCGGTTTTGCGTTTCAGTTCTTATTCAGGACATCTCCCATAACCATACCCTTGGCTAACTTCTTCCTTGATTTCATATTTCAGATATTTGTAGTGGCTTTCACAGAGGAGATGTTATTCAGAGGACTGCTATTGCAGTTCAAACTGGGTCCGATTCCTGGTTGGCTGTGGACAGGTGTGGCATTTGGTTTAGCACATTTGAATTCGTATACCACCTCCTTCGGATTGAATTGGTTCGCATTGATAGTTGCGACGATGATGGGGATGTTGTTTGGTTTGATTGTCACATACATGCAGAAGATGAATTTGGCAGGAGTAGGGTTGACGATAACATGGGCACTTCACTCTGCTTGGAACGTTGCGCTTACAACCACCATATTCAGTTTGATGATATTCTCACCTTCTTCCGTCTTCGATGACCAATTGATATTATTGTTCATACTTGTTTTGATATTCATAGGGGTGTATGTCAAGTATTCGAAAACTGTGAGAGGAAAGTATTTATAGGAACATTTAATATATTTTCATGAAACTTTTGTTGCATGTTATATTCTTGATGGTTATTCTGGTTTCGTTTACTCTATCAGCTGGGTCCACAAGTCCGAATTTTGGGATTTCATTTCAGAAGGTCAATATTAACACGTACAATGTCACATTTTGGGACAATGCTTCGGTTCAAACTTCCGTGAATGTGATAGTGAATAACAGCGTAAACAGTTTCACGATAAACAAGACAGTCCAGAGAACTTTCACAATCACATCGAACACCACCTTGGAAATGTTGTATAATAATACCGTAGTTGCACACACAACGCTTCTCTACACTCCCATCTCGACATTCTTCTCGCTCACCATTCTGGCTTTGGTGAACGGCACTTACATGGTTCAGTATCACGTTCTGCCACCAGCGGTTCTGATTATCAAGAGTATAAACGGAACTGAATTGTACAATTATCAGTTGAGTGATCAGTATGGTGTGATCTATGTGCCATCAGTTTTTAATCCAGGGTCTGCGGTTCTTCTCTACAATAACACGGCGGAAGTTATTCAACCTTTCCCTTACACACAAGCAACTCACACAATAATAGTGTATGAGGGGTTGAGTACTCAGAATGCATATCTGATAGTGGTGGGTTCATTTTTCGGTTCATTCCTCGTATCTTTCAGTGTGATAGTTGGCATGAAGAGAATGAGATACAGGCTTGGAACGAACAAATCCGAACTACTGTATGAGAGATTGGAAGACAACCCATTGGCCAATGTGGAAATTCGCGACGCGTCGCTGTTGAAATATCTCACAAAACTTGTGAAAGAAGTGGAAGATGAGAGAAAGAATAACCAGGATCTGTTCCAGAAGATAACAGCGCTCAAGGCAGATATTGAGAAACTGAGGGGAAAGCAATGAATGTTAACAAGCTGAGGAAGAAGTATTACAAGAAATATATAAAGGAGGGTTCTGGTGAAGATGAAGTACCAATAAACAACGTGGTATTTTTCATATTCGGCGCGGTATTTCTGAGCATTGTACTCGCGGTTCTGACACAGAGATTCGTCAAACCCATCGCTATAAACCCGTTCATTCTTCTCGCTGTCGTATTCACACCAGCAGTTCTCCTCACTTATCTCGCTTTTCTTTCAATAAAATATTTCAACCTTCGTATCTTCACCGACAGGTATTCATTTTCAACTATCTACACCGACATAAAGGATCTGCCAACTGAAGAGGTTAAACTATCCACAGGAGAGAAAACGAAATTCTCCATTATTCCACTTGGAAGCGCCATCATCCCCAATTTCATACCCATAAGAGGTGGAAGAGAGGGGTTTCTGGTTGTTGACAAAGCGCTTTCAATCAATCTCGGCGGGACGATATTCATAAAGAGTGATCTGATTGTGACTACTGTCGAAGCGCTTCCCCCCGAGCTGAGAGTCAGAATTGAGAATCACCCACTTTACAAACGCTCAGCTCAACCAAAGATATACTATGGGGTTCTGGAAAAGAAATTTAATGGAATGACGTTTGACGAATATATGGCGAGGCAGAAGGAAATTTCAATCAAACAGTTCTGGGCTATGTATGATGCGATGGAGTTATACATAGAACATCTCGAGAAGAGGCTGGAGAGTTCGGCGTCGAGGGTGAAGAGGTTGAAATCACTATGAAGAGGATAATCATTCCGAAGGAATGGAAAATCAAAGTGAATTGGCTCATCATAGTCGCAGGAGTCGGGACTTTTCTGTTCGCTGTGCTGGGAATATACACATACAACATCATTCTGAATGTCGAAATAAACCCATTTCTTTTCATCGCCATAACGGTTGTGCCCACATTCATGGCAGGTTATTTCACAAAAAAATACGTCCAATCAAAGTCTGTTCACATATTCGCGCCCGGTGGTTATTTCTGGTCCGCTCTGATGTTGAATATAAAAACAGTTCTCATACCTATAACCAACAGAGAGGGACAGAGTTTATCCATCTACTTCCTGATTGTTCCACTTGAAGGTGGCGCAATACCGAACTGGCTCCCGTATATGGGAGGAGGAAAGAATGGATTTCTGGTGGTGAACAAAGAACTGTTTTTGGACATGGGAGGAAATGTTTTCGTAGCAGGGAGTATAGTGAAAATAAAAGTGTGGGATTTGATTCCGACGTTGAGAAGAGAGGTTTTGAACCACAAACTTTTCAAGAAAGGCGGAAATCCTGATAAAATTCCCATTTATTATGCTGATCTCTCATGGAAAGTTGTGGATTCAGATTTACAGAGGAACCAGAAAGACGACGTCACTAAATTGACCACCATAGGTGAAGTGAGACAAAGATATTTCAGCAATATAAGATACGTGAAACATCTTGAAGATGAGCTGGCGACTCATGAGGCGACTGAGAGAGCATTGGATGATACACTCAATGTGAATCCTAACAGCGATAATGGAAGAGAAGAAGAGGAGAATGTTGAGGAATAATCTATGAAAGTATTAAAAACTTTTTATACTTGAAACTTATTTTTTCAATATATGAAGACGTTGTCGATAGCGGTTATTGTGATTTTTATTATATTGGGGATGGTCGCAGTCACAGTCCCCTCCATGGCGAGCATAACTTCTACCCCGTTGAATAACAATGACACTTACGCGAAAATATGGGCAGGTTCAAGCGGTGCTTATATAAGTGTTGCTGAATCGATCGCAGTATCTCCCAACCCGATACAGGATGAGATATGGACTCCCGGAGCAACAAACGTTTACGTCATTTCAGTTCCGAAAGGTAACATATTCTCCCAATCCATCATACCTCAGTTGGAATGGTCTAACCCAAGCAAGCCTGGATGGTCTGATCTTACCAACTGGTACATCAATGGAACTGTGTCGTATGAGTATTCGCAGTATGATTACAGCACCGGTTCTTTTGAACAGGCAGTCACCATAGGCCAAGGAAATTTGACGGCAAGTGGAATTTTCCAGTCTGGTAGTGGATATGTCGCGATCACACCTGGTTCTTTCCCTGTGGAATGGAACGTCACGCCACAGAATGACATAAACTCTGCTTTCGGAATACTGACTGTGAAAATGCATGCGATTTACACAGTAGAAACTTCAGTCGCTGGGTTGACAGGAAATGTTTATACAGGTTCGGGTACAGTTTTCGCACAGATCTACGTGGTGCCTGGTACATCAACGATAAATCCCATCAGAACTGTTTTCGCTGGTCAGAAAGTTTACATAACTGGTACCACATGGTATGGAGATTACAATTTGATAATCAGAAATCCAAGCGGAGTTGTGGTATATAACAACACTCTTCCTTCACTTACCACGCCTTATCCGAATGATTTCAACGTGTCTTGGCAAACCCCTACCGGCGTCTATGGTGAGTACACAGTTGAAGTTTACAACTACGTAGTTCAGACTTCACAGGAACAATTCTTCTCAGTCGCAAAATACACAGGCACCGCGAGCGGATTTCTACCGAATCCGATCATAACAGTTTCTTCACCCGGAACGCTGAGTGGCGTTTACAGACCAGGTACATTAGTCACATACACGATTCAGGAGCAATTTTCACAGACACAGACCATTCCAAATACTGTGTATTTCAATGTGAACATATGGGTCGGTAGCGCGAGTGAAGAACCTCCCGCGTCCTCTGGTGCGTGGATAAGCTACAACATGAACGATAGCGGAACATTATCTGGTAGAACCTTCACATACACAGGT
>ERZ1669250.495-NODE-495-length-17502-cov-3.731816_pt1 | contig 17502 bp, 19 predicted proteins | sample MGYA00579295_ERZ1669250 | MGnify/ENA primary metagenome ERZ1669250 (study PRJEB41166, sample SAMN08046056) | hot springs metagenome | biome: hot spring; feature: acid hot spring; material: thermophilic sediment; isolation source: thermophilic sediment from acid...
TATGATAGGATTGGTATGGCGATGTATTTTAGAACGTTTATTATATATCAAGCCCTTTTTCTGCATGCCCTCACTGATAGTATTAAAAAAAACAATAAATACCTTGCTGTCTGCTGGCGCTTTTGGGCAGCGTTTGTCCTTCTTGCATAGTGCTAAGTCGAACTTAAAAGTTACTCTAAAATCAGTCAGTTGAGACTTCTCGCGCTATTGCAGGCCTCTTCTTTACAAGCACCCTGTAGCCGCAGTAAGGGCATCTGACCATGTTCTTTTCAAGCTTCGTTATTGTTTTTCCGCAATGAAGGCATACGTATTCCATAAATACACCTCACACTATTGTTTTGTATTGCTTTTAAGCCAAGCTATGAACTCCTTATGAAGCTGCGATGAGCTTGTGTCTATTACCCTGACATTCATAGTGGCCTTGTACTCTTCGGCCTCTAGAGAAATGACTTCAGTATATTTTGGCATTTTGGCAAAATGGACTTCTAGCCAGTGTATCCTGCCGTTCAGATAGTCGTCGACTATCGCATCTGTCATTGGCAAAGAAGAAAAGCTGAACAAAATCCCATCGCACCAATATAGTGGCATGTTGCCTGCAGGTGTTATGCGCTCTCTTATCAAATCGTCCCTGCCCATTTCCACAACTTCGTGCACTACAAGCTCTTTTATTGGTGCAAAAGTGATTTTTACCATTTCGCCACCTTTCCTTGCTTATGCTTTATATGTTCAGCTATTTATTTGCTTGCTTGTCTGCTGCAGCTTGCTCCTGGCTCTTCAAGCCAGCGGGCGCTTGTACCTGTACTTGCGCTATTATCCTTTCCACACTCTTGCCAGCTTCTGTGCTTGGAGCGAAGGCCCCGCCGGCAAAAGTAGCGCCGCAGCTCTTGCACTGCCAAATGCCTGTGCTTATTCTTCTTACTGCCTTTTTGCCGCACACGCTGCAAACATAGGTGTCTTTCTTCTGGCTTACTACAGCCAAGTACCTCTTTCTCAGGCTAGGTCCGTATCTTGTGTTCCAGTTTGCCAATTCAATCGCCGCTTTTCACTGCTTCTTCTACAATCTTTCTTAATGTTTTAGATTTTTCAAAGGAAGTATCTATAAGCCTTTCTATTTCCTGCCTTGTGAAGTAGCCAGAAAGCCCCTTCTGCATTGCCCTTATGTAATTCTCGTCGTTGGCCACTGTGAACCTTGCGTTCATGAACGACTCCTCTGTGCCGCTCGGGTCAAGCAGAATAGACTCGCCTATTTTTGCAAAGGTGCATGATGTGACAATGCCTTTTGTCTTTAGCCTCGGCAAGGCGCCTTCCCTTATTATTTCCTTGCCTTCGAGCTTCGGCATCCTGCACGAAAGTAATGCAGCGACGCTTGCCAGCGTTCCTGCGTCGAACAAATTGCCATCGTAATTGAGAACATATATGTCTACGTAAACGTTCCAAACTTTGTTCTCTTCTATGAACAATGCAGGCATGTCTATGAGCTCGGCAGCCCTTATGCCCCTATCTACTACTCTGGCAAACTCTACCGCCTCTGGGCTTGGCGGCCCTTCCTCGTATTCTGCACTTGCCATGGGCAATAACTCTGCAGAAGTAGTAAGCGTGCCCTCGTCAGGCTTGTCCTGCATGGGCTCTCCCACATCGAGCTTGACTCCTGCAAGCACATAGGTGTCGCCAAGATAAACGCTCGCTGAGCCTTCGGCATGCGGTATCACGTTTGTCTTTATGCTTATGTTCCTATAGTCCATAAAGCCCCTTTTGTCTATTCTTTCCTTCCTGTTAAGGAGCTCGCTCATATACTCTTTTGAAATTCCTTTTATTTGCATAGCATCACTGTTTGTACATTTCCATTATGGCCTGCCTTTGTGCGGCCATCACCTTGGTGCCCGCCTTTTCTACCATGCCAAGAAGCCTTGAGAACTCGTCCTTTGTAAGGTTGCCGTCCATCTGCAAAAGCAGTATGCGGCCCAGGTTAGGGCTTATTGCGACAGGCACATCTGCATCAGAGTAGTTGTCCTCTATCTTGTTGACATCTATTACCAATTGGTCTCCTATCTTGCCTGCAGCAACAGCGTAGGGCATGTCCCTTATAGGTATTCCGCTGTTTGCAAGCGCAACGCTGGCTGCGGTTATGCCAGCTGCCCGCGTGCCGCCGTCGCTTTGGAGTATTTCTATGAAAATGTCTATTTCCGTGCTCGGGAACTGCTCAAGCATTATGACGTTTTCAAAAACTTCCCTTGTTACTTTTGATATTTCAGTTGCACGCCTGTTTGGGCCGGCTCTCCCGTGCTCCTCAAGAGACGAGAACGGGGCCATCGCATACCTGCATTTGACTATCGCCTTTTCAGGGTCTGCAAAGTGCTTTGGAAACACCTCTTTTGGACCATATACTGCTGCAAGCACCTTGTTGTTTCCCCATTCCAAATACGCTGAGCCGGTAGCGTTTTTTATTACCCCTGCGGTTATCCTTATGGGCCTAAGCTCGTCAAAATCCCTTCCATCGAGCCTTTTTCCGTCTTTTATAAGTTGTGGCTTTTCCATGTATTCACTTTCTTTGTTTTATTTTTATTTATTCCTTTTTCCTCTTTTCTTCAAGCATAAGCTTGATCTTGTCTGTAAGCCCGGATATGTGGGCTTCAGCCTCTATTCTTTTTATTGCCTCGCTTGCTAAGTTTATGTCGCCGCCCTTAAGCCAGATAGTGCCGTTCATGCCTACAAGTATTGAAGACTTGGTTGCTTCGGTGATCTGGTTTATCATGGTGCTGCCTCTGCCTATAATCCTTGGCACTTTCGGCGGCTTTACCTTAAGCAGTATGCCTCCGTAAAGCTTCTTCGGCCTTGTCAGCACAACGCTCATTGCGTCATCGAATTCCCTGAACTCTCTCACAGTTGCTTCTACTATGTCTCCATCTTCAAAGCGCGTGTGCTCAAATTTTGACATTATTATGCCCTTGTAAGGCGAGTCCAAGTCAACAACATACACGCCAGAGCGCCTTGTTTCTATCTTGCCTATCACGTTGTCGTTCTCCTTCGGGTACCAAAGGCCCTCTAGGGGAATGAACTGCTTCTTTTCGTCGTCAAAAAGGCCTACAACATTGGCGTAGGTGCTACTGTTTTCTATGTATGTGCCGTTGCTTTTGAGCTGCATGGCAATTTTGCTTCCAGGAAGTATTATCTCAGCCATTTTATACACTTTTTATACACTTTTACACTTCACACGCTTATGATTTTTGTAGATGCAGAGCCTTTTGTCAGGCCGTTAAGCCTGTCGAAGAAGTCTGATTGCAGGCCTGCAGGGAACTCCAGACTGGCAAACAAAGAGCCGTCTTGGAGCCACTTCTCAGACTTGAGCCCGAACTGCTTGAGCAAGGAATATGTTCTGTTTGCATACTCTGCAGGTATTGTTACTTCTATCTTTACTGTTGCGAATTTGATTGGCAGGTGCAAGCTTAGCTTCTTGACTATGTCGTCTACCTGCTCGCTTGCCGGCTTGAACGGGTCTATAGGTATTTTGAACTCGTTAAGCGCGTTTTCTATCCTTTGGGGCGGATGAGGCGCGTTTGTCCTAGGGTCTATAGAATTCCTCGATATTATGCTTATTACCTCTTTTCTTTTCTCCTCAAGCATTTTGTTCCTCTGCTCGGTAGTTAAAGGCACGTTGCCGCTTTTGAGTATTTTTGCCGCTATCGCAGCTATGTCCTGGGTGCCAAATGCCTTTTGTATTGCTTCTTTGCTCTGCCTGTCGCCCTTGTTTGCATTCTTGAACACCTCTTCCACTTCAAGAGCAGAAAGCGGATCTGTTATCTTGCCCTGTATAAAGTCGTATGCCTTGTCTGAATCAACGAATATTTCGAAGGTTTCGCCGCCAGAGGTATAACGTGCTATTACTGTCTTAGACATAAAATTCACAATTTCAGAAATATTTCTCCACTTCGTCCTGGTTAAGTATCCTGAAAGGAGTACCGTCTTCAACATAACCTATATCTACGTATTCGCTCGAGATCTTTGTTTCGCTTATCTTCTTTAGTATCTTTACCCCGAGCTCTATTCCGTCTTCGAGGCTCATGTTGTCCTTGTACTCTTTCTCAAGGGTGTCGTTTGCAATCTTGGAGCCGTTGCCTACAGCGACAGCCTTGTAGCCAAGGAGAGCGGCACCAGGGTCGACCATGAAAAGCCTAGGCTCTGTGTCTATGCCTCCTATTATAAGCGATATGCCGTAAGGCCTAACGCCACCGTAGAATGTGGCCTGCAGTATATACTCGCTAAGCTCCTTAGTTATCGCCGCTACTGATTTGACCTCGTCGTATATAAGCCTGTGAGTCTGCGCTGTCTGCCTCGCGATGTCTATGAGGTGAAGGGCGTCAGCCTGTATGCCAGAATAAGTAGCTCCTATGTGCGAGTCTATGTAAAATACCTTTTCAAGGCTTTTAAGCACAGCCAGAGGCTCGTCAATGTTCTTGTGCGCCACGAAGAGGACTCCGTTTTTCAATACCATGCCGAGTGCAGCGCCGCCCTTCCTTACTGCTTCTCTAGCGTACTCTACTTGGAAAAGCCTGCCGTCAGGGTTGAACATCACGCCCCTGTCATATGCCTGTATGTTCGGATACATAAAAATCCCTTAATATAATGTGCTGCAAAAGAATAAAATGATTCTCTTACAAGCAGACAATACCTATTAGCTTTAAATGCTTTTATACCTTTCTGCCTTTTCTATGAGCCCTGAGCCTGCCTGCTTGCTAGGCCCTTGAACAGCTCATAATACCTTTCATAGGTCATTTCTATGCTGAATCTGCTTTTGGCAAACGCATAGGCGTTTTTCGAAAGCTTGGCTCTGAGCTTCGAATCAGAGTAAAGCGCGTAAAACTTGTCAGCAAAGTCTCGCAGGCTGTTGTAATGGTAGACAAGGCCGGTAACACGGTCTTGCACAACATATCTCTCTGGTTCTATGCTGACGAGCTTGTTGTTCCTGTCGTTGAGCAGAACTGGCACACCGCACATCATAGCCTCTATAAACACCCTCCCAAAGCTCTCCCATCTTGAGCAAGACACCAGGAAGCCGCAGTTGTTGTACTGCTTTACAAGCTCGCCATATGCCTTGAATCCCAGAAAGCTTACGTTTGACTGCAGTCCTAGCCTGCTTGCCATTGCCTTGTAGTACTGCTCGTCGGGGCCTTCGCCTATTATTCTAAGCAGCTCCTTGCCAGCTAGCTCCTTGTGCTCCTTTTTTGTCCTGTATACCCCTTTTATCATGAAGCTTACGTTTTTCTGCGTTTCCTCTAGCCTGCCGACGTAAAGCGCGCCTGCGTAGTCCTTTTTCACCTTTATCTTCTTGAATTCCTTGTGCGGTGCGATAGGTATGTACTCTATTGCTTTCAGTTTCAAGACCTTCCTTGCAAGCAGCGCCTGCTCCGCGTTTATCGCGACATAGCACGACATGATTTTTTTAAGCCTTTCAAAAAGCCTTATTGCATAAACCTTTGAGGCATAGTCCCTTGCCGCCTTTACCGCCTTGAAGTCTGACCTGCTAGCGATTTCTGTTGTCGCCTTGTCGAGCCTGCTTGGCTCGATGCGGCTTTCAATCAGGCCAAGTGCTTTGCCCAAAAGCCTTTTCGCAGGAGCGTGCGCGTAGTGCGTCAGTACATCGCCCCTATCAACGTAAACGCAAGCGACTTTTCCGTGAAGCGAAATGTACTTCTCGGCTATGGGCACGTCCCTTATAGAGTTGAGCATCAATACGTCAAATTTTTTAGCATATACGCTATCAATGCTGGTTCTCGACTTGTATCCGAGCTCTTCGAAGCTGCCGTAGATTTCGACTTGCATGTCTGGCTTTTTAGATAAATATTTGTAAAGCTCAAGGCTGTCCTTTGCAGCCCCGCCTATGTTCTTGAAAGAGCCAGACTCTATTATCAATACTTTTATCATTTTACCGATAAGATAATGCTTTTGCTTATTAAAATAGTATCTCTGTTCTTTTTATTTTCAAAATGTACTAAGATTTATTTGTTTATTACTTAGTTATAAAAGGTGATGCTATGCCAGCTGATAACAAAACAAGCGATGCTGCTACAGGCTCAACAGCAAGCAATTCTTTCCTTGCAGGAGTTCTTTCAAAGAAGACCCTTGTCAAGGCCAATCTGGAAAAGGTCAAGCACAAGATTGGAATTTACAGCGCAAAAGGAGGAGTTGGCAAGACAACAATAGCCATAAACCTTGCCTACGCTCTCAAGGAGCTCGGTTACAAGGTAGGCATACTTGATGCCGATATCGACACGCCTAACGTTACCCTTTTCCTAGGAATAACAGAGAAAGGCGAAGGGGCATATCCGCTCCAGCCTCTAGTCAAAGATGGAATAAAAGTGATCTCAACTACCATGTATACAGACGATGTTTCAAAGCCGATAATATGGCGCGGGCCGTTAATCGCAAAAATGGTTGAAGACTTCATGGAGAATACTGCCTGGGGCGAGCTCGACTACCTGATAGTAGACCTGCCGCCGGGGACAAGTGATGCGCCTCTTAGCATAATGCAGCTTCTTGACCTTGACGGCTTTATAATAGTCACAACCCCACAGCACATTGCGGCTTTGAATGCAATAAGGTCTGGCCGCATGGCAAAGCGCCTTGGAGTAAGCGTGCTTGGAGTTGTGGAAGATATGTCAAGCGGCATGGCAGTAGGCGCAAAAGAGGTTGCAGAAGCGCTTAACACGAGCGTTCTGGGTACAGTTAAAACAGACTCAAAATTTGACGAGCTGAGCGTTAAAGGCAAGGTGCCTGTTGTTGAAGACAAGGAGATAAGGGAAGAATTTATAAGTATAGCAAACAAATTAGTAAAGCAGTAACCGGGGGATTTTGTGGCAGAGGGCACGTTTGCCGACTTGTTCAAGGAGTCAGAGATTTTTGCAAACAGGGAAGTTCTTTCGCCACACTATGTGCCCGATACACTTCTTTTCAGGGGAGACCAAATAGAAGCGATAGAAAGGGCGCTTGCTCCTTCTCTCAAGGGCGAGCGCGGCAGGAACTTGTTCATTTACGGCAGGACAGGAAGCGGCAAAACATCATGCATGAAGCACGTTATAGACGAGATAAACAAGCTGCCGAGTATAAAGGCAAAAATTTCATATGTCAATTGCAGGATATACAACTCGCGCTTCAGGGTGCTTAGTAAGATAGTTAGCGACCACCTGCCTTTCTATGCTAAGAGGGGCTATGGCATAGCAGAGATATATGAGAAGATAGTGAACTGGCTTGAGGAAGACGGCAAGGTGCTTGTTGTTGTGCTTGACGAGATAGACGTAGTGAAGGACCTTGATGACCTTGTTTACACGCTTGCAAGGGCCAACAGCGACCTAAGGCAGGGCGGCGTTACAATGGTGGGAATTTCAAACAAGCTCACCTTCAAGGATTCCCTTGATCCAAGAAGCCTCTCTTCGCTTTACGAGAACGAGATCGTATTTCCGCCTTATAACGCAAACGAGCTTGCCGCAATTCTCAAGGACAGGGCAGCAAAGGGTTTCAAGCCTGGCAAGATAGACGACGAAAGCATAAACCTCGCCGCAGCAATAGCAGCCAAGGAGAGCGGCGACGCAAGGCTTGCCCTAGAGATTATTTCAAAGGCGGGCGAGCTTGCCGAAGCCGAAAAGGCCTCAGCAGTTACCGTGAAGCAGGTTACAGAAGCCGAGAAAGCGGCCGAAGAGGAAATAGCCTACGACGCTGTTGCCACTCTGCCTGAGCACCAAAGGCTGCTTCTTTATGCGATTGCTTTGCTTACTATGCACGGCACAAAGTTCAAGAAGCTAGCCGACGGCAACGACATATACCTGCTCAGTGGCGAGATCTACAACAAATATGTCGATGTATCAAAGCAGCTCGGCAGGGAGCCAAAGAGCACGAGGTGGTACAGGAAATACCTTTCCGACTTGGAGCTCCAGGGCCTTATCGCCACATACGAATCAGGCAAGGGGATAAGAGGGCACACCAAGCTTGTAAAGCTTCTTTTCCTGCCAGAAAAGATAAAGGAAACTATAGAAAAGAGCCTGTTCTTCGAGGAAGGCAAGCAGCAGGCAGCAGCAGGCAGCGAAGACTCGGCTCCTTCAGGCAGCGAGCAGGGTAGCTTGTAATGGCCCTTTTCGACGTTACAAAATTCAAGGCAAGCGAGGAAGTGGCCAAGCTTCTTGGCTTTTCAAGAATGCTTACTTTGGGCAGAGAGGTTACGATGGGCCAGGCTTCAGAAGCAGGCAAGCTCAAAAACATGCTCGTCGACTTCGACAAAAGCCAAGGAATAAGCAGCGTGGTAAAGGCTTTGAAGAACCAGGACGTTTTGGGCATTGCAACAGGCTTCGGCGCAAGGATAGAGCAAAAAGTGATGAGCGAGCTTGCACAAGAGGAAAAGGCCCTGGTCATAAACGCAGGAACGCTTATGTGCGCAGAGCGGGAAAGGCTTAGCCCAATGCTTGGCAGCGCGCCAGCTGTTTTTGCCCGCGCAAAGAACGCAAGGCTGAAAATAGGCATTGCATCTTTCGCCGAATCTGAATCGTGCCTGGCTTCGAGCAAGCAGCTTATTTACCTAGCAACGCTTCTGCTCGGCGCCAGCGAGCCGGAGGCAAAGCAGATGCTTGGCTTTTGGAGTGATTTGCTATGATAAAGGCGAGAAAGCACAGGTATTTGCTCGTTGTCTCTTTTCCTCAGCTAGACATGCTTGACAAGAGAAACGCGATGCTTATGTTAGCTTCGATAAGGCAGTTTGTAGGCTATGCATCATACGCCTTTGCCAATCCTATTGTAATAAAAGTTTTTCACGACAATATGTTCGTGCTTAGATGCAACAGGGGTTATGAAAAGCAGATGGCGCTCGCCCTTGCCTTTTCAAGGCGCATCGGCGATTTGAGCATTGCCTTCTGCACTATCAAGACTAGCGGCACTATAAAAACAATAAAGGAATTAGCTGGCGGCATTTCGTTGAAAAGCTAGCAGAGAAATAGGCCAGCACATGCATGTGCACGTGCTGGCAAGGCGACCAGTTTCATACTTCCCCACAGTAAGAGGATACGTACGAGAACCTGATAATATAAGCTAAATTCACATTTAAAAAACTTTGCATAAACGGGCAAATTCCATAATAGTGAAATATATGCAATTGTTTACGCTTGACGGCAAAGGCGTGCTGGCTGCGCTAGTGCTGGGTTTTATCATATTTTTCCTCGGCTCTTATGCGGGCCCGTATTTCGTCTTTGTTCTGCTTCTTTTTCTCATTCTTTCTGCTTTGGTAACAGGTATGGGCAAGAAGACAAAGGCAGAAATAGGCGATTACGACAGGCCAAGGGGCTGGAAGAATGTAGTTGCAAACGGCATTGTGGCCTTCGCCGTGGCGCTGGCATTCTTCATAAACCTGCATATCCACTTTGCAAGCAGCCTGCTTCTTATAGTAGCATATACCGCAAGCATGAGTTCAGTTACCGCAGACAAGTTTGCAAGCGAGATAGGCATTTTGGACGGCACCCCGGTCATGCTGCTTAATCTTAAGAAGGTTAGAAAAGGAACATCCGGAGCGATGACTGCTCTAGGCACGCTTTCGAGCTTTGCAGGCGCTTTTCTTTTAGCATTATCGCTCCTGCTTGTCTATTTTTCTGCTGCATATTTGCTGCTTATAGCGGTTTCAGGGTTTTTAGGCGCAGTAGCCGACACCGTGCTGGGCTATTTCGAGGAGAAAGGGATAGGAAACAAATACACTTCGAACATAGGCTGCGCCATTGTGGGCACTGTTCTTGCAGTGCTTTTGGCAGTTTACCTGTAGACTATCATGGCGCTGTATTCAGGGTGCTTTTCTACAAAGTAGCCTATGTAAGGGCAGCCCGGTATTACCTTTAGCTTCTTTTCCTTGGCGTATTCAAAGGCCGCAATCGAGAGCTTTTCGGCAATGCCCTTTCCCCTTTCTTCGTCTGGCACGAATGTGTGGTATATGTTTATCTTGCCTTTGCCTGCTGGCTTGAAGAGCAGCAAGGCTTCGCCGTGCTCTGTCTTTGCGTAGAACTTGTTTCTCGTTTTCACAATCTTAAGCTCATTTTCCATTTGATCACGTATTGGCTATTGAAATCAGGTCTCGAACTATTTGCTTGAAGTTTTCAAAAGAAGCTTCATCTATTTTAGGCCCAAGGCACACATAAACTTCCCAATAGTATTTGCCTGCATACGCTTTCTCGACTTGTGGCCTGTCTCCATAAATCTTTGGATTCTCGAGCTTTGCAACGGCTTCAGGGTCGCCTTTTGGTCTCGCTATGACATAAAGCAGCTTGCTGTTCTTGTCGTTTCTATACGCCTGCTCAAGCATTCTGCCAAACTCTTCTGCCTGGTTGTAATCGGCTATTTTCTTTGAAACAGCCACTTGCTCTTCATGAAGCTTGTCAGTGCTTGTCGACTGAAAAATCAGGCCGACGTCTTTGTTCTCTGCTTTGAATAGCTTGCCTGTTTTGAACTCGTTAAGCGCTGTTTGCTTGAAGCCAAGCTCGTTGGCAAGCTTTTTTACCTCTTCAATCGTGTTTTCCATGCTCTCAGATTGCCTAGGCAACATATAATTGTATTATGTAGAAAGTTTTAAATTTTAACAACGCGTTTAATTAACAGTTCAAATGGAAGAAACACAGCCGAAAGAAATTCCTATGCAAGAATCCGATTCTAATGCTGCTGGCATTGTTGAACAGCAAAGCAGAAGGCCTCATGCTACTCTTGTTTTGGCGATTTTAGTAACAGTTGTGGTTGGTTTAGCGGTATTCGCAGAGATCGGCGCAAAGCCAATCAGAGCGCAACAGTCAAACATATCGATAGATCCAAATTTTGCAAAGATTGTAGGCATGCAGAATTGGTCTGCAAATCCCTTCGTCTACGCTCCTCTGCTTTTGCCGTTTTCAAAAGCCAACTTTACATTTGTCGAATTTGAAAATTTGAATGTGACCAAGTTCGCCGGAAATCTCGGCTCGCTCAATAGTTTGAATGCGTCGTGGAACTCCGTAAATCCGAGAATACGCTGCATAGTGCTTTCGACTTTGCAGAGCATGGACGCTTATTACGTATTAAAACAGAACGCGAGCAGCATTCCACTTATTGACAAAGCAATAAATGCCACCAATGCCGGCAATGCGTCTCCTTGCCTAAATAGCTGGTTCGCCGCCTCGCTATCAAAATATTATCTGGTTCCAAGAAACGCGACAAACAAGATATCTCTTTACGAGCTTGACTTTACTTCGGCCCTCATTATCGGATATGCAAAAATTTTGTCTGCTTATGCTCAGCTTAGTCAACTTGAAACTTCTTGCCAAAAACAGCCTCAGACATCGGCTTCCATAGCCACATATTTGCCTTACTTGCCGCGTTTCACAAACACTCTTAGCATTCCAACAGAATATAGTGATGAATTTCCAATCAGTGGTGCAGCAATCTCTTATTCAGACACTTTCTTCTATTTGCCGCTGGACAATATGCTTGACCTCTTGCCGTCTAGAACTAACACCTTCTTAGAGCTGTTGAAAGGAGGGAATACGACCTGCGGAAACTCATCTATCGGAAAAGACCTGTTTTCTGCATATTCTTTTTCCCAATACGCCGCACTACAAAACCACGAAACTTTGTACAATGTGCCTCCTCCACCGCCAACGATAACTTTTGCCATGTACTTCAACAACACCTTGCTCTTAAACCTTGGAGATGTAAATCCTGCCGCCTCGGGCATACGGCTTTATGTGGATAACAAAGAAATAAATTACACAAGATACTACTCTTTTCTGGTTGCAAACATAACGCTCTACCCTGGCAATCACACAATTTCTGTTTACGGTAGCGGATTGAACGTATCCAAAAAACTATATTTTGAACCGCCAATAGTCTTTAACAACGCATATTCAGCGAACAGGACGCTCGTTTCCTTTACAAATGCAGGAAGGAAACCAATCCAGATATACAGAATAGATCTTCTTAACGCCAATTTTACGCTCGACACGCATAACGAGACAATACTGCCAAATCAGACTCTAAATTATACTTTGCCGCCAATTTGCAATTTTAGCTTTCAGAGCATTGTGCCTTTGATAAACGTTTCTACGAGCGAAGGTCCTGTGCGCACCTACTCGCTACTTCGCTGCAGCTGAAAAGCTTGATATTTTCTTGATCTGCTCTGTAGAGAGCTTGCTGAATAGGGGCGCAAGATCAGCCAGGTTAAGCTTCAATTTCGAAACATCTTCCTGCAGATTCTTTTCATTTGTCTCTGTGCCGAAGAAATAGCATATCTTTCTGCTGGCATTCGGCATGAACGGGTAGAGCAATATGCCTATGTCGTGCGCTATTTTTGCGCATGCGCTGAGCACATCCATGGCTTCATCTTTTTTGCCCTGTTTCAGCATTTGCCACGGCTCCTTCCTGCTAAGGTACTCGTTTCCCATCGCTGCCATTGCTTCTAGCGCCTTGAGCGCCTCTCTTATCTGAATTGTCGAGAAATAGGAGTTGTAGCTTTCTACCTGTTCCCTTGCCTTGGCAAGAACCTGCTTTGCTTCGTCGCCCAGCTCTGCTTCGGGCTTAAGGCCAGCGTCGTTAAAATTGTTCTTTACAAGAGTGAGAGTCCTGTGTATGAAATTGCCTATGCCATCGTTAAGTTCGCTGTTTATTGACTGCTGAAGCACCTCTATTGTAAAGTCTGTGTCTGCAGTTTCAGGCAGTATGGAGGCGAGCGCGAAGCGCCAGTACTCGCCAGGCATCGCTTCCAAGGCTTCTTCAAGGTTCATGCCTATGTGCCTGCTCTTTGAGAACTTCTGCCCTTCCCAGTTGAGAAACTCATATGCATAAATAGTCGTTGGCAGTATGTAGCCCAGGTTGCTGCCTATAAGCATTGCCGGCCACATTAGCGTATGCGGCTCTATGTTGTCCTTTCCCATGAACTGCACGAGCCTGGTGTTTTTGTCAAGCCAGTAGCCTTGCGCGACTTCCTTGCTGTATTCGTAGGTTATGCCTATGTAGCCTATTAGCGCGTCGAACCAAACATAGAATACCTTGCTTTCATAGCCTTCCTTGGGCACCTTGAAGCCCCAGTCAATGTCCCTTGTTATCTCCCTGTTCTTAAGGCCCCTGGCCAGATAGCCTTCGCTGTCGTTTATTGCGTTTCTGCTCCAGTTGTTCTTTGATTGCGACTCAATGAATTCCTTTATGCTACCCTGAAGCTTCTCTAGGTTGAGAGCAAGGTTCTTGACCTGCTTGAAAGTTATGTCGCTTTTTCCGCAAATTGTGCAATGCGGGTTTATCAGCTCCTTCGGGGTAAGAGGCCTGCCGCACTTTTCGCACTGGTCTCCGCGCGCGTGCTCATAGCCGCAGTAAGGGCATGTACCCTCTATGAACCTGTCTGGTATGAACCTCTTGTCAACGTTGCAATACGGCTGCTCGCTTACCGACTCTGCAAGATAACCGTTCTTGTCAAGCGCGTTGAATATGGCATATACTATCTCCTTGTTCTGCTCTGTGCCCGTCCTTCCGTAATGCGTGAATGTGCAGCCATACTGCTCAAGCACCTTCTTCAATCTTTCATGATTTTTGTCTGCGAGCTCCTTCGGGGTTGTTTTCTGCCTGATAGCTTCTATCTCTATTGCAGAGCCGTGCTCGTCGGAACCGCATATGAATATTGCTTCCTGGCCATTCATCTGAAGGTACTTGTAGTAAATATCAGCAGGCAGTATGCTGCCTATTAGGTTGCCTAGATGTATCATGCCCTGCACATAGGGCAATGCCGATGTTACAATGTATTTTGCCATAAAATCCTGCTATTGTTCAAAACTGAATAAACTAAATGCTAAGCAAGGTTAATAACTATTTTGAATAGCAGCTAAAAAGCCAAGGCAAGCAACTTAGGTATACCTCAGGTCAAGCGTGGCTGCCTGCTGTGTTATTGTCCCGTAGCCGGGCACGGTGTAGTTTAGCCAGAGGTAGCCTATGAATGAGTTTCCTATGCGGCCTTTTGCTATGCCGCCCGGGCCGTAGCAATTCACATAAAGTGTCTGGGCGGTAGAGCTGTACATAGTTATGCTGTTTACCGGAGCATCTCCTGACGGATAATATGCTATGGAATTTGTCACATAAATGTTCCCGAACATCGGCTTGTTGCCTGTTGTGTTCGGCAGGGTCGAGCATGCAAAGCCTCGCAGAATAAGCTGGGACCCTGTTGCTTGAGCAAGGCTTATCTCAAGCACGCCGCTTGTGTTTATTGCATAGAACTCGCAGGCAAATCCCGGCTCAGGAGTGCACGTAGAAGTTGAAAGAGTCGGGGTGAGAAAGCCTACCTTGACTATTACAGCTATTGCAATTGAGATTATTATGAGGGCTATGCCGTATGTCGACAAGAAGTCAACTGCTGCCTGCGCTTTATGCTGCATATCATCATTCTTCTTTCTGCATTTACTTTTTTATTATGTTTGTATTTGTTTGACGCGTTGCGTGCAGGGCTAGTATGCCTGCTCAACCTGCGTTGGCTGGCTTGACGACTTGTCCCTTGCGAACACGTATATTTTCGCGTTCTGAGCCTGCTTTAGAAGCTCGTCGTGAGTTATTATGAATATCTGCTCTATGTACTTTGGCAGGGCCTCGCTAACCGCCTTTACGAACAGCTCTATGCCTTGCCTGTCTATGTTGTGCGTTGGCTCGTCTAGGATTAGCCACTTGAGGTTTGGCACTAGAACAAGGGCGAATGCCACGCGCATTGCAAGGCACGCTGTGCTCCTCTCGCCGCCGCTCGCTATAGCTTCAACTGCTTCCCATTCGCTGCCTGGCCTGTTTGTGCGCAGCATCAGCACGTAGTCATCGCTCGTAGGCTCTATTTTTATGCTAGTGTAATCTGAATAAGGATACAGCTCTGGCCAGACCATCTGCATTGTCTTGTTTATGTAGTCTACAAGTCTCGTTCTCAGTTCGGCCTGCGTATCCGCGAGCGCATTCTTGTATTTAGCCAATTCCGCAGCTATTTTCTGCTTTTTCTTGGCGTCATCGTAAAGCTTGTTTATCCTTTCTATCTCCTGCTGCTTGTCACTTATCTGCCTTTCTGTTTCCTGCAAAAGCCTCTCTATGGCTTGTAGCGAAGACTTTGCCGAGCTTAGCTTAGAGCTAGCTTCTGTGTATTGCTTGTGCAGCATGTCGACACTGGCCTGGTCTATGCTTATGCTCGCAGCTTCATTTTCCTTCTCAGAGCTTTCCTTTTTTGCCAGCTCAAGGCTTTTTTCGTAATCTGCCTTTCTGTCAATGTCCTTTTTTATCGAGCTGAGCTTCTCTAGCTCCTTGCTTGCTTGCGTAAGCGCTTCTGATTTTTCGTCGGCAAGCCTTGCAGCTGCTTGTTGTTCTTTTTGTATTTTCTCAAGCTCCTTCTTTGCCAGCTCAAGTTTTTCCGAAACGCCAACAAGCTCTTCAAGCCTCTTTTCGTATCTTATGAGCTCGTTTGCCAGTGCCTCGTCAGAGTCTATGCCACTTTGTATTTTTTCTATTTCCTGCTCTGAGCTTTTCATCATTTCTATGGCATGCTTTATTAGCTCGTTTTTTTCGTTTTTCAGCTTTTCCTTGAGCTCCTCGTCAAGCGGCCTATCGCAAACAGGGCAGTTTACCGTGCTTGCCTTGCTAAGCTCTTCAAGCCATTTTTCGTTTTCTGTCTTTGAAGAAGCATAAAATGCCTTTTCCTCCTGCGCCTTTGCTAGCTTCCTCTTGGCTTCTTCCACGCGCGCAAGCAGTTCCTTGCTGCTTCTGCCTGCCATTTCCTTGCTTATTTTGTTTAGCTCATTCGAGTCCTTTTCAAGCTGGCTTATCTCTGCGTTTTTCTCAGCAAGCAAGCTTGTCAGCTTTCTCTCCTTTTCCTTTGCCTCTTTTTGCTCCTTATCAAGCTGCTCAAGAATCCTCTCTTGCCTTTCGAGCTGCTCCTCTATCTCGCTTGCGCTTGCCTTTGTTTGTGCGCTTATCTTGTCTATCTCGCTTTGCAAAATGCCCATTCTGCTTTTGAGCTCGGCTATTTCCTTGACGAGCTGCTGCTTCCTGCTTAGCTGCTTCTGCGCGCTCTCGAGCTCCTTGCCGAGCTTTTCGACAAGAGCTTCTGCTTCTTCAAGATCCTTCTGGCTTTTTGCCTTCTCGGCTTCCTGCTCTGACTTGCTCGATTTGAGCTCCTCGAGCTGCTGTTTCTGCTTTTCAATGTCGAAGCCCTTGGCAGCCTTGCTTGCCTCGTCAGCCAAGTCAGCTATCTTATTCATAAGCGTGGTGGCGTTTTCCTGCGCGTTTGCAAAAAGATTCAGGCCAAGAAGCTCGTCTATTTCCTTTTTCCTTTCGCTCGGCGAAAGTTCAAGAAAATAAGTAAGCCTGTTTTGCTCGGCATACACAGCTCTTGTAAATAGGTCATAGTCTACTTTAAGAAGCTTTTCTATTTCCTCGTTGACCCTTTGGGGCTGAGACTGCACATACGTGCCATTTTTCTCAAGCGTTGCACTCGTATCGCCGTTTATGCTTATGCTTCTTGTTACTGTGTATGTGTCGCCGCCTATTTCGAAGTCAAGCCTTACAGTTGCTTCTTGCATTTGCTGCGGCCTGTTTGTTATTATGTCAGTAACAGAGACACGCCTGTGCTGAAGCGCAGGGTATTTGCCAAATAAAGCATAAGAAATAGCGTCCATTACCGAGCTCTTGCCCGCGCCCATCTGGCCAACGAGTATGTTGGTACCTTTCGAAAAGCGAAGAACTGTGTCTTTGTGCGTTTTCCAGTTCTTCAGCTCGATAGAATTAAGCATACTTCTCAAGAATTATTTGCGGGCTTTGATTTTTATTTATTGTCTTTTGCTTTGCCGCTTTATTTCATCATCATTTCATTTTGCCTTGAGCTCTATTTTTGCCTCGAAGTCGGCAGGCGAATATTTGAATTCCGAATCGCTTTTTATGATTCCTTTGGCTTTGAGAAACTCCTTTGCAAGCGAGTAGTATACAAGGGCAAGAGAACGCCTTCCTTTGTTGTTGCAAGGAACTACTAGATCGATTGACTTTATCCAGTTGTCTGTATCTGCAAGCGCCACGACAGGCACGTTCATCTTGCTGGCTTCTTTGACTGCCTGCTTCTCGTTTCTCGGGTCGCTTATAAGCACTATCTCTGGCTCCATGTAGTCTTCCCTGTTTGGATTGGTGAAGACTCCAGGCATAACCCTGCCTAGTATGGCCTTTGTGCCAGTAACTTCTGCAAACTTCTTGGCAGGCGCTATAGCATATACCCTGGACGCTGTCACAATTATGTTTTCTGGATTGTACCTTGCAAGCATGTGTGCTGCAATTTGTATGCGTTCGACAATCTTGTTCAGGTCGAGAAGCTGGAGGCCGTCTTCCCTTGTCTTGTATATGAACTTTGACATGCCCGGCGCCCTTACCATGGCTCCTATCTGGACTCCTGCTTCAAGGTATTTTGCATATTCTATGTTAGCTTTCTGCTCGTCAACTCCTTTGCTTTCAGAGCTTTCTTCAGCATGCTGC
>ERZ1669250.496-NODE-496-length-17469-cov-3.645687_pt1 | contig 17469 bp, 18 predicted proteins | sample MGYA00579295_ERZ1669250 | MGnify/ENA primary metagenome ERZ1669250 (study PRJEB41166, sample SAMN08046056) | hot springs metagenome | biome: hot spring; feature: acid hot spring; material: thermophilic sediment; isolation source: thermophilic sediment from acid...
CATGGATCAGTAAAGGGACAATAATCTCAAATGAGCCGCAAGGTATCATATATCAAGGTAATTACACAAGGCTCATATTAGTATCGACGAATGCATCTAGATTAGATATCTATAAACCATTCAACATAATAAATAATTATGAGAGGCAATGGTTAATAAATGCCACAATCCTAGATTTAAACGGAACAAAAATAGGTGAATTAGTCAACAAGTGGATAAATGCCACAATGCCTATAATTAATTTAACCAATATAGGAAATAACACAATACCATTGAAAAGTCTCAGAATAGATGGACCAGGCCAGTATCGAGCCGTTGCACTCATAATCGAGAAGAGACTTAAGATAAATGATGCACTTGGATTACCGGTGCCTCTAGCTAGAATAGAGATCCAATGTAATGGATACACCACCATGAATGAAACAAATTATATAGGATATATGTATGCAATGATCCCACTGAACGCGAAGTGCACAATAGCGAGACCAATACTTGGAGACTTCAGCATATCGTTAATCACTGCCATCGTAATAATTGCCGCAATCATAATCATTATCAGAAGGAGAATCCATGCCTGAGGATTTGACCGATTGGTTCGAGTTGTTCAACATGTTTATAAAGGCAAATCCAAGTTTATTGCCATGAGTAATGAGATAGATATTGAGTCAATTGAAGGACAGCTTAGACAAGTCCAACGAAGCGTAGCGGCTCTTAGCGACACATTAGCTAATATAAGTAAATCCCTCGAGGAAACTAAGTCCACCGTTAAGTCTCTTGAAGCCTCAATTCAAGCTGGTTCAAAGGTATCAATAACCGACCTTCTCCGCGAGCTTGCATATATAGAGACTGGATTACTTGCATACCGGGATCACATATCCAGGGCAAGCAATCAATTAAGCGAATTGGTGGCTCAATTATCTAATACAGCTAATGAGTTCAATGAAATAAAGGTAATGATGTTTAGCTCGTTGGATGAGATGAAGAATAGCATTGCGTCCTATGAGAAAACCATACGGGACACATTATTATTGGTTCAAGAGACTCAACTAGAGCTATCCAATAAATTAAGCAGAATAGAGGATTCGCTGGGCCTATTGAGGAACTATATAATGGAGCATCAGAATCAACAAAAATAATATATACCTGCTAGTAACTACTTAAGTCATGTCTTTATTAGGCGGAGGAGGAAAGAAGTCGGAGCAAGCCATAAATAACATATTGCAGAGGCTAGAGATGATAGATAAATCACTTAGCCAGCAAAACCAGACAATAAGCGTTGAATTAGGTAATATAAGGAAGATAATACAAGGACTAGCAATAGATTTGGATAGAATTAATAAATCAATTCAGGACTCGATGAAACTTGTCAGGGACGCCATAACCGAGGAGACCAATAGGTTAAATGAATTAAATCAATTATATAAGCAATTCGCCACTACTTCCGATTCATTGTCTAGTTCATTGATGCAGACACTTAATAAATCTGATGAATTAATCAACTCAATAGGTAAATATGTCAATGAAGTTCAGTCACAATTGGATAAGGTTAAGGACACACTAAGCAGCATAAGCCCCACCCTTAATAGCATTGATATAAAACTAACCGATGAAGTCGATAAATCGACAAAGATAATAAATGATTTATCTAGGGTAGATGCATTATTAACTGAGCTTCAGTCCCTTCATAAGCAATTAATGGAGAGACACACTGAGCTAGATAATAAATTGATAAATATATCAGCCAAGGAGGCCCAATTAACTGCTCAAGAAGAAGCCATAAAGAATGAGAAGGCCGAAATAGAGAGGCAACGCCAAGAACTGGAGAGGCAACGCCAACAATATGAGCAAGTCAGTAAACTTTACGCGGATTTAAGCAAATTAAGCACGGTATTGAATACCTCAGTGCAGGACTTGACACAACGATTACAGGATTATGGCAATAAATTAATTGAGTTGAATGAGCGTGAGAAGCAATTAAAGGAGGAGGAGCTTAATCTTAAGTCTCTCGAGAGAAAACTGGAGCTGGAGGCAGCCAGGATAGAGACGGAAAACATGAGGCTAAAGGACCTAAATAAGAGGGAGGAAGAGTATAAGCAACGAGTGGAGGAGCTGGCCAAGAAGGAAGAGGAACTACGGAGAAAAGAGGAGTACCTAAACTCAACACTACGGGAGCTAGAAAAGAGAAGCAGTGAGCTTAAGGAAACTGAGGAAAAATTAAACAAGCAAAATGAAGAGATAATCAAGAAGGAAGAGTACCTAAGGAAACTGGATGAGGAATTAACAATAAAGCGAAGGGAATTGGAGGAAAAACTAGAACCACTATTCACCAGGTTGATAGAGGAGGAGCGGAAACTCATCGATTGGGAAAAGAGGCTAATGGAGAAGGAACGCGAATTAATGAACTACCAAAGAGCGCTAGTTGTTAGGGAAGGAGCACTAATAGAACTTCGGGAGAAACTGGAGGAAGAGAAAGAGAAACTAAAGGATTGCAAGCCATCGGAGAGCAATTAAGGCAAGGATTTATATAACCGTAGAAAAATTTTCCCTAATGAGAGATGAATCCGATATAGCCGATTTCTATATAGATGAATTAACAGATCACGAGATATATAGGGCATTGGCATCAATGGAGAAAAACACGGAGATAAAGTCAACACTTAATGAGATAGCTGAGACGGAGCTACGGCACGCGGAGTATTGGAGAAGTAAGGCCAAGGAACTAAACATAGAACTGCATCCCAAGGTATCTCGCTTCAAGGTATTCACGTACAAATTATTGAGAAGATTAATGGGCCTGGGCATAGTGCTTAAGTTAAGGGAGAAAGATGAGGAGAAAGCAGTTAATAAATACATTGAGGCTAGATTGAAGAGCAATGATCCCACCATGGATCCCATATTAATGGATGAAGTTGTACACGAGGATTACTTCATAGAAGCAGCAACTGGCTTCAGTAAAAAACTCAGCAATATAAGGGACCTAATATATGGCATGAGCGATGGGCTTGTTGAGGTCCTCTCGGCAATAGCTGGATTAGTGCCGGTGATATCGAATCCGCTGCTAATAGGCATGGCGGGAGCCATAGTAGGTATAGCAGGCACATTATCCATGTCCATTGGAGCTTACCTAGGCACTAAAGCCGAGGAAGACGCTACTAAACATAGAATAGAGAATGCTAGGCTCGGCTTATCATTATTATCCATAGGCGCCCTCAAGGACAAGGCAGTGGAGATGCTTGTGAAAAGCGGCATTCCAGAGGAGGAAGCGACAACTATAGCAAGTAATTTACCGAATAATAAGGAGGCTATTTATAGTATTCTATCCATGAAGGAAAAGGAAAACATAGATGCATCTAAATCAGCCATCTATACTGGTTTATCATACTTACTTGGCGCATTTATAGTAACGATGCCATTCCCATCAATTGGGCTCGTTGCCGGCCGATACATGGCGCTCATAGCTGCCGTAATCTTAATGATAGCTGCTCAATCAGTGTCAGGCTTAATTACATCACTATCAAGCAATACCGGCATACTTAGCAGCATGTTAAGGAACGCAGGCCTAAGCCTAGCCGCAACCGCGGGAACTTTCCTAATAGGAACGGCTCTACATGTATTAGCGCATATATCAGTAATATAGAACTAGTGCCATATTGCTGCTTATTCCAATATTCCATCATTATCCAGCATGCTTATCACGCGGCTAAGGGGAAGCACCCGCAATTTACCGTCACGACGCGGCTTACCCTTGCTCGTGATGATTATCACGTTACGATAACGGGAATACTGCTTGGCCGGTAATTTAGGTACTCTATCCATTACCTTAACTAGATGCCTATTAAACCCAATTATTTCAAGATCATATAGCTGCATACCTATTCGTGGGCCTGGAACAACGAGGTATTTCCTGCTTCTATAGAATCTCCAAATATTATATAAAACCTCACTCCGTATGTTAAATCTTACTCCACGGATCCTATGACCACCCCGCAGCAAACTAAGGAATTTAGAAGCAAGCAGCATCTCGTAGTATGGGGGATCATTAAGGAATTCCACAATGAAATCGGACTCGCTTGGCTTCTTTGGATTAAAATTTAAGTGAATTATGCCTGACCACGACTTAATTTCTTCTCCGTAAGTTAATGAAATGGGCACCCAAGTTGTTCCCCAGTGAATTAGAGCATCTATTCTCCTCTTGTTATAAACGCCATCTAATTCCACTTCCAATCCCTGTCTCTCCACTGCCTCCTTGAATAAATACGGTAGAGCCCTTCTTATGCCTGATTTACCTGGCATTGATTTACGTATATTACCGAGTATCGTGCCCATTATTTCCCGGGAATGAAGCATTACCACGCGATCAATTATGTCCTGCGTCACCGGTGCTCCACTTCGCTTTATTTCCTCTATATCACTCAGCAGCTCTTGAAGAACTGCTTGATCAATATCATCCACATAAAAGGCATTCCTTATACGATCCATCAAGTAGCCGGTATCTATCATTTATCAATACCGACAGTCTAGACCCAGATATTTGAATCTTACCACTAGATACTTGAAACCTTGCCTTTTAAGGTGGAGATACGCAATCTTCGAATACTATCATGCATATATTCATTCCCCCTCAGCCTCTTCAACGCCTCCACATCCCCCACGTAAATATACGCATCTCCACCCATGATTTGCTTCACTATTATTGTCTCCATCGTCAGCACTGGCAATAGACGCCTAACTTAATTTTATATAAATCTAGTCAAGAGAATGAGTTATTAACTCAAAAGGATTAGGCATATTATGGCCATTGATGGTGAGGGAGCCACTAACCCTAACCGCCTCGTGGAGGGTTAGCCCTGAGCCAGTGGTCGTAGACCTCATGAGGAGGTATAGAACAGCCCTAAACACGAGCATACAAACTAGTGACTAATAAAACAATAAGCATAAGCAGGGTTAATGCCCTCTTATACGATTGGTTGAAGAGTACGTTTAACCTACCGTCTAGAGTAGCAATGGATTGTTATAGGGAAGCGTTGAGTATTGTTAGGTCTTGGATGAAGAATCCAAATAAAGACAAGAAACCTAGAGTCAAGACACTCAGAATGTGGCTAACCCCCAACACTGGTTTATAGGGTAAGAGGTGATCATGTGGAGTTAATTGGAGGTTATAGACTTAAGGTAATCGGTAAGGACCCCAGGTACGCTAATATAGGCAATAGGGAAGCGAGATTCGTGTATAAGAATGGTGTGATGCAGCTCAAAAATTATGATGCAGGCTGAGGAACTGTAGAGAAAGTACTTACTTTCCTCGTACTTCATGACCGAGTAGCACCCGTAAAGGGGTGTAACCCCCTAGACCTCGGGGAACCCTCGCCCTGAAGGGCGGGGAGTAGGTCAGCGAACCAAAGGAAGTAGTTTCGAGTAATAATAGTTAAGCCACAATTTTCCTGCCGCTATGTAAATTAATAATTATCATTTTATCTAGTTCAGGACTCAGAAGCTCTTTATCTACCGTCTCTAAACCATAATCAACCAATGTAGGAGAGGCCACAATCACATTATCCTCATCCTTCAACAGGTACATATCAAGATACTTCCGTTTCGACTCATTGCTCCACGTATTCCTATTATACATTGAAGCTGCAAATAATTCCTCGCCTTTCTCCGATACATGCATTACACCTATATTGAGTGAGGTCTTTATTATTCCTAAATCACGCGATAATTGGGCTAGTTCCATCAATGAATCCTCAAGACTCTGTGTTTTCTCATATATTGCAGATAATAAGATCAAAAGGGCTTTAGTATCGCTTATTTCATCTATGTTTATCTTATATCCAAAATTATCAGCCATATGTCTGGCTATCAGCGATTTATCCACGCTACCATTATGAACTAAATACAGGAAGCCATCGCCCACAAATACCTCATGGGGATGCGATGAATCCACGTTTTTAGGTTCACCATCGCTGGCCTTTCTTGCATGGATCATACCGCTGATTGGACCTGGGCCAACGATACTGCGAATCCATGAGGTGTCCTCATCAAAGATGGGCTTAGTGGATTTATAGAATAACTTGGTTAACGATTCTGGCCCGCTATTTACTAATATAATGCCCCAACCATCATTATGCATATGATCACTCCAAGTTGCCCTACAGTCATGCCTTGCCGCCTTAACTAATTTATCAACAATGTTAATGAAAACTTCAGTGCTCCTCACATAGAAAATAGCTTGACGGCACATATTCATTGATCGATACAGGCTATTATTAAATATTTACTTACAAATATAATGCAAGGGATTTTTGCTCACTAGACTTAATTGGGCGCGATGAGTTGCTTGCTTTATGGCTGTAGCGATATCCATGCAGGATGTCATTGGCATAATTACGCTGAATAGGCCGGAGAAGAGAAATGCATTCAATAAAAACATGTTCATGGAAGTAACAAATGCGGTGAATTATCTGTGCAGCAAGGCTACAGGCCTAGTTCTGACCGGAAACAAGTATTTCTCTGCTGGATTAGACCTAGTTGAAATATATGGCTTCACATCGGTGGAGCAAGCTAGGCAATACTTTAATGAATTAATAAACATGATCAATTCATTCACTAGGTGCGAGAGGCCCGTGGTTGCCTTGGTTAATGATTCGGCATATGGGTTCAGCGTTGAATTATTGTACTTCATGGATAGGGTAATCGCCTTGCGATCAGTTCAGTTCTCGCTGCCCGGCATTAAGTATGGAATAGTGCCTGTGACCCCGGCGTTTGCACCCTATCTAGGCATACGGGCAAGGGCATTCATGGATCCTGGATTTATCATGACTACACAAGATGCTTATGATCTCGGATTAATTAATGAGGTAGTAGATACAATAGATGAGGGCTTCAAAGCTGCATTAAACGCAGTGAAGAGATTAGCCTCTATACCTGGTTCAGCGTTTAAATTGTATAAATCATTCATTATCGGCAATGCACTACGTAATATCATGGAGAATGAGGATAAGCTGTTGAATGAACTGGCCCGTTACGTGACTAGCGAAGAAGCCAAGAATAGATTACGGAATTTTGCAGAAAGAAAAAAGGCTTAAGCTATTAATTAATGTTCATCTTAAGTACACGCGCTAGATCGTCCTCAGTATCTATATCAATTAATATACCTGGATTACTGCTTTCCACAATAAATGGTTTATGCAGGCTTAACAAATGCTTTAGGCCACCGTCATCATCGCTTAATCCAAGAACCTCATCAAAAAATGCGCGGCCAATCAGGAGTGGATGGCCAATTCTATCCTGGTATGCCAATGCCACTAAGTTATGGCCATCAATATAATTCTTTATTAATAGATCTATATCTTTACTGCTTATTAATGGGTAATCACCTGGAGTTAACACCACCGCATCAGCATCAATTGATCTTGATATACCCAATTTAACGCTCTCAAGCATGCCTTTCTCTGGCTGTTCATTAATCAATATCTCGATGCCGCTTAATTCCTTAATTAATGGAAAATATATTTTATTAGTGACCACTATCACTCTCTCTAATTGAGAGCCAAGAAATGCATCGATAACCCTATGCAGTATGGGTTTTCCCCATAACTCCTTCATTAGCTTACCAGGGAATCGCCGTGATAATCCGGCGGCAAGTATAATTCCGTTAATCATTTCACATTACTCCCAGCAATTCTATTAACCAGATCTAAATGCATGCCCCAATCTTTTACTCCCTTCTTTTTCCTAATTATCTCGGCAATAATGCTTACAGCTATTTCCTTGGGATCATCAGAACCTATGTCTAGACCGGCCGGCATAAATACTCTACCCACTAAGCTCGCCTCAGTTATACCATCCTCTCTCAGTTTCTTAATGAATTCAGATACTTTTCGTTTACCGGCTAATACTCCAATATACCGAGCCTTTGTCTTGATGGCTTCCCGTAGGGCCAAGTAATCGTAATCTATATCGCCATGAGCAATAACTATTGAATCCGCCTCATTAACAATGGAGAAAGCCTTGCGCAAGGCATCCTCGATATTATCATCACTTATAGTTTCAATGCCTAGCTTCGCCACTTCCCTGAGGGAATCCAGATTATCATCAATGCATATGGATTTCATGCCCACTGCAGCAGCTAATGACCCTAATGCACGAGCAACATTACCACTGCCTACTATCATTAATTTCTCAATGGGCAAAAGAAAAGTAATCAATACAGTGAATTTCCCCCCACATATGTGACTGGTCAGCACCTCTTCGTTGGGCGATGAGGCGTTGGTGCCGAAATTAATGACCAGCCTCTTAGCAGTGTATTCGCCTTTCTTTATGGAGGTCATAACCGTATTTATTATTGGCTCCTCGGTTTCGTATCCACCTATTGTCCCTATTTTCTCTCCATCGGAGGTTACGGCCATCATTGCACCAACATCACGTGGGGCAGAGCCCACCTTATCCACGACTACGCATAGCGCCACTATTTTTCCATTCTCCACTCTATTAAGAGCTTCCCTTAGTATTTCCGTTGAGATACTCGCTCGCCCTCTTGATTGCTTTGATTATTGACGTATAACCTGTACAGCGGCATATATTTCTTATGCTCTCGCTAATTAATTCCGGATCTGCTTCCTTGCTAATATTCGTGAGGAAGTCGTATGTAACCATTATGAATCCATGCGTGCAGTAGCCACACTGCATTGCATACTCCTCCAGAAATGCTCGCTGAATTGGATGTAACTCACCCTCCTTTGTTAATCCTCGCACCGTAGTCACTGAGCCGCCATCAGCTTGAACAGCGAGAACCAAGCATGACTTTACCGACTTACCATCCAGTAATACAGTGCATGCCCCACACTTACCTTCATCGCATCCCCTATGCACCTCCGTATAACCATGATTCCGCAGAAAATCCAGTAACGTAACCCTTGGCTCCACCTCATCGGTTATTTCTACGCCATTAACTCTTATAGTAACATTAATTCTCTCGCTCATTAGGAACCACCTAGAGCTGACTTCATGGCCTCCAGAGAGTATGATTTAGCGGCTTTAATTCTATACTTCTCCGATGCATGCCTATCGCCCAACAATCTGGCTTCCCTTATTGACTCATCTATACTAGACTCAATAATAGATTGCAGTTTGTTTTCGACTTCCTTCACCGATGCACCCTTTAATTCATTCATTTCAATAAGCAGTGGATGAGACGATATTCCGCCTATGCTAAGCCTAAGCTCCTCGATTACGCCATTACTAATCCTACCGGCAACAGCCGCTATTACTATGGGAAATGCATTGCCTCCCCTCTTTAGTATCGAGTAACCAAACGCATTGTACTTTATTGGAATATCAACCTCAATAACTAACTCATTTGGTTTAATATTTGTTGTATATGAGTCAACCACGAAATCTATTAATTTAATTTTTCTTCGTCCTTCTCTGCTGGCGAGAAGTAACTCCGCATCCATGGTCATTAATGGCGGCAAGTAATTGGCTGCTGGGTCTGCATGAGCTAGGGAACCGCCAATGGTACCCCTATTCCTTACTTGTAGATCAGCTATGGTCCAGGCTGCTCTAGTCAGTGTGGGCATTGCCTTAGCTATATCCACGCTCATAGCTATTTCCTGGTGCGTAGTTAATGCACCTATCTGAACTAATTGATCCCGTACATTTATGTATCTTAGTTCATTTATTCTATAAATATCTATTAACTTATCTAGAAAGGACATCCTTAGTCTCATCATGGGCATAAGGCTCTGACCCCCCGCGATCACCTTGCCTTCTTCTCCTATCTCGCGCAACAAATCAAGTGCCTCCCCCAATGTGTTTGCTCGGTAATACTTAAAGGGCCTTGGATATCCTCCTATATACATCACGAATCACCCCATAGATCTAGCAAATCATCCAAGTGTAGAGGCAATTTATTTATTGGCTTGCCCAACGCATTAGCAACTGCATTAGCTATGGCAACGGGACTACCCATCATGGGACCCTCGCCGACACCGGCTGCCTTAGATGGAAAGATTTCTAGAGGAGTCTCCATATGAAGCACATCCATTGTTGACATCCAGAGCGCATCGCCAAGCGATGGCGATTCGTAATCGCTCCATGTGAGCACCATGGGTTGCCCATCATTTCCATAAGCCAATTCCTCATAGAGAGCGGCGGCTATTCCCTGAAATACCCCGCCATGTATTTGCCCATCAACGAATTCCTTCTTATACATCTTGCCGCTATCATGGATCACAATGTATTTCAACAGCTTCACATCCCGCGATTCTGGATCTATCCTCACTACGGCCATATGCGCCTGAAATGCGTACATCGCTGATGAGTTTATCTTATCCCCAGTTGCAGCCTTAACTGTGGGCGGTTGGTAGTAAACAGTAACACTGAGGTTTGCATCGATATCCTTCGGAAGGGAACCGGGATCCCATTGAGCCGCCGCCGCTATTTTGCGAATATCCATTTTCTTGCTTGGATTATCTGAATCGTAGAAAACGCCCTTTTCATACTTTACATTGCTTGTGCCCAACATTACTGATGCTAATTTACCTAATTTATCCTTGAGCTGCCGCGAAGCAAGGACAGCCGCACTTAAAATAACTGGAGCAAAACGACTGGAGTAACTACCGCTCGATATGCTCCAGGGATGCGATGTATCTATCTTAGATTCCACGCTAATCATGGATGGATCAATGCCCAACTCGCTCGCTATCACTTCAGAGAGCGATGTTTCATGCCCCAATCCTTCATTTGATGTATTTACAAAGACATGAATCACGCCGCTAGAATCAAGCGTTAAAGTAATATAGTCACCAGCGCCGGAGTGTGGATGTTCCCTTTCTTTGGGATCAACGGCTAAATCAACATACCCCAAATTAGTTACCGATGGCTCTATGAATGTGGCTAGGCCTATGCCTATATACTTGTCCTTCTCCTTCTCATTGATCCATCTTCTATATTCCCTGGCCAGTAACTCTAATGCAGCCGAGTAGTTCTGCATTGGGTAAAGACCACCGGTTGGAGTCTCATAGAATCGCTGCCCATTTAGGACGACAGGAAAATCCCTTATCAAATTTCTATACCTGATTTCGAGCGGGTCCAACCTTAATTCCCTAGCTAATTCCTCAATGCCTCTCTCCAATACGAAATAGAACTGAGGCGAGCCATAGGCTCTATTCAACCCCGTGGGCGACTTATTAGTTAAGACGGCATAATACTCTGCCTCCAATGCCTTGACATCATATGGACCATTAAGATTGCCATGGTTTCTAAACAACGCCCCAGGCTCGGGCGGTCTTGGATATGCGCCTTCATCATCATAGAATCTCATTCGAATGCCCCTTATCTTGCCATCCCTTTCTGCAGCTATCTCTATGTATCCCTTTCTGGCCGAACCAGCACTGCTAGCTATGAAGCTCTCCGTCCTGCTCTCTATCCACTTAACAGGCTTTCCGCTTAACGTAGATGCAGCCGCCGCAAGCACCATATATGGATAAATCTGGTACTTAGAGCCAAAGCTTCCACCTATGTCTCGCGGCGATGATAAATGAATCTTTGAAGTTGGCAGCGATAATGCTCTTGAGATGAAATATACCTGTAACATGGGTCCCTGGGAGTTCGCCGTTATATCTACCTCATCGCCACGCCTATGTGCTATTACGCCATATGTTTCTAGGGGAAGCGCGAGATGCCTATGATAATACGTCTCAGTCTTCACAATTATGGGAGCGTCCCTAAATGCAGAATCCACATCACCAAACCTGGTTACCCTATGCATGACAACATTAGAGCCGGCCGATTCATGTATTAAAACATCTTTTTTCTGTATGGCATCATCAATGGTAACTATGGGCTCTAAGGGTTCGTAATCCACATTAACCATCTCAGCTAAATCAACGGCCTTATATTGATCACTGGATAATACCACGGCTACGGGTTCCCCAACAAATCTGACCTTATCAATTGCGAATGGGTAATATTTCAGTGGAGCATTCACAGCTACCGGGAATGGATTTTTAATTACCTTAGATAATTCAGTGGGGCCATAAGCATAACCACCATGCCTAACCACATCACTGGTATCAATTGACTTTATTCTTGCATGAGGATATGGACTCCTCACTATAGCCATATAGAGCGTGCCCCGGGGGACCGGCATATCATCAATATACTGGGTGAAACCCGTGACTGCTCGAAGTCCCTCCCTATAATGTACACTCATATTACGTTTATTCTATTATTACCCTTTAAAACAATTGCTTCTTATTATAATGATGAACGCCTAAAAAAATTATTAGTTATCAGCAATGATGCCGAAATTATACCTAAGTAAAACAATAACTATTTCTAAACCAATGATAAAACAAATAACAAACCTAGCCCTTTAGGATCTGGAAGAGGTTAGAAGCAACCATTACTTTATCAGCGAACGCTCGAGTCTCCGCATTACTTCTAGAGCCATCGGCGTCAATTCAATGCCTAGCAACTGGGATAACTGCAATGCATTGAGAACTGCTCTACCTCCCGGGTGATTATTAAATAATATATAAAGCTCTCCATTAGAACCTAACTCCAATAATTTAGGTAGCTTATCACGTAGCTCCTCAATCGAGTAAAGATAATCATACCATATATTCTTACCATGACCATGAAACCTCACATATGATAAGCCGCCCGTCTTCCTAGGTATGAACGGCATGCCGGGCTCATCAACCACTACATACGATATATCGTATTTCTCCAATAATCTAAATGTCTCATTCCTGATCCACGAGATGTGTCTGAACTCAATTGCCCAAGATATGCCGCTATTCATTGGTAACATTGATATGAAGGACTCAAGCCTATCCTCATCAAAACGTAGGCTTGGAGGTAATTGAATTAGAAGCACCTTAAGTAGTCTCCCCATTAGTGGCTTAACTAAGTCAATAAATTTATTGATGTCATCAATGACATTCATATTAACCATTAATCGCTTATCATGAGTCACCGTGCGGGGAACCTTCATCGTCACATGAAATCCATTAGGGAATCTACGTAACCAGGACTCAACCATCTGTTTAGATGGCATGCTATAAAATGTAGAGTCGATTTCCACTAACCTAAATAATTGAGTATAGGTAGATAATGCATACTTAATATCTCTATATACTGAACCAACCCAATCTCTATAACTATATCCACATGTGCCAACCAAGACCACAACAGCAGTTTTTACCCTGCTTAATAAAGTGAGCTATCCATGCTAGAGATCTCGCCCTAAAGCTCCAGGCCTTGCAATTACTCTATAGTAATTGCAACTTACTTAACCCAACGGGAATTAATGGAACAGATGCTCCATGATGAAAAAGGAATAGCTTTCCCATAGAAACGTTTCTATAACATAGCAATAATAATTAGGGCTGGGCAATGGAATTGTATCTATCCTCGGAGATGTTCTTGTGGAGAAACCTGCCGTAATCTCATTCTCAATATTGGATATAATGGAGTGCTTCGATGAAACCTCCTAGGTTGAGGGGAATCGATGTAAAAGAAGCGCGAGATCCATATAACTAGGTGAAGTTGCCATAACCTATGAGGGCCAAGGTAGTTCACAGATTCAGTGCCTACCCATACAGCGTAACTCTTTTCCTTCTGCATATTATGGAATGATTTTTAAGCGTCCGCTCACTAATATTACTATGCAAGATAAAACCATTGAATTATCGACCCAAGCAATTAACTTATTGAGAGATTTAGAGACAGCAACCTATGAATTATTGGATTCATTGAAGGAGAAGACAGGTATAGGTAATCCAAGAATACTAGCGACTATGAATAAGATACAGGAGGACCCGGAATCAAAGGTGATGGGAAAGTATTATCCGAGTAACGCAATAATAGCATTAAACTATGGCGCTGAATTGCCAGACCTAATTCATCTATATTCCCATCATATCCAAGCACATAGGTTAGGACAAGATAAATACGGGGCCTTGGCTAATGAAGATGAATTCAGGCTGCCCTGGATAATGCGTAGGCTAGAAATAGATGCAATGCGGCTAACAGTAACTATAATTACTCAATTGCTTGATCAAAAAACAGTGAGTGAGTGGGAACATGCGCATAGATCCATCTCTAAGTCATTGGAGCAAATAAGATCAAGCATAGAATTTAGGCAAAAGTGGAGCACCGCCATAGCTCCATAAGATTAACGCTACGCGATAATTAACCATTCGTTCCTCAGGTATTGCCCCTAATAAAAGGTAAGCAAGCATATGTTTCTAATTACCTAGTATCTTAGATATTGGGATCTCCTCTTCTTGCCATAACTCCATGTCTCTTACCTTAATGGAACCGCGTTGAGCCTCGCGTTTACCGAGTATTATGAATTTAAGGGAGCCTAATCTGGAGGCGTAATCCAAGGCAGCCCTTAGGCTTTTATCTCCTAGATCCATAGCGACCCTGAAACCGCGGAGTCTCAATTTGTTTGCTATTTTTATGGCAGTATCAAGCAATGATTGATCGGTCACATATACATAGTAATCAATAATGCGAGGCGATTGTATGGTGTTCATGGCTAAAAAAACTCTCTCGATGCCTATGGCAAAGCCGGTGGCCGGTACATTCTGCCCACTGTAGATGCCTATTAAATTATCATACCTACCTCCACCGCCTACCGATAAATTGAAGTCACCCATAAATAATTCGAAAATAAAGCCAGTGTAGTAATCGAGACCCCTCACTATGCCAAGGTTAAGCCTAACTACTTGCGATACCCCGTAACTATCTAGTAATTGCAGGAGCGACTCATGGTAATTAACTAGCTCGCTACTTATACCTAGCTCCTTTAGTATGGAGCCGGCCTCTGATATGGGAACCTCCGTCCCAGCAACATTAACTAGCTCCGAAGCCGTTTCCCTTGAAATGCCCTCATTAATTAGCAATTTGATTATATCCTCGTACTCTATCTTGCCTCGTTTATCCAGGGCCCTTAAAACCCCGGCACGGGCCTGTATTGGTACCCCCTTCTTATCCAACAAGTAATCGATTACACGCCTATCACTTACCTTAGCTAGCACATTAACTGCACCTGCATTTCTCAGCGATATTATTGAGAGCGATAGCACTTCAGCGTCGGATGCAGTGGTTGATGATCCTATTAATTCAACGCCATATTGATGAAACTCCCTATATCGACCTTGTTGCGGCTCATCGTATCGCCATACCTTAGTCGTATAATAAAACCTGATGGGCTTAGGTAGATCCGGCCTATAAGAGACGACTCTAGCCACTGGAACAGTCATATCAAATCTAAGGCCAAGTTCTCTACCTGCCTTATCCTTAAAGTAATATATTTCATTGATTATATCGGGTCCAGCCTTTGCCTTAAGTATCTCGAAGTTTTCAACAGCTGGAGTCTCTATGCGTCTATAGCCGAAGCTCTCCGCGGTTAATGCGAATCTCTCCATTAAATCTACCAATCCATCATACTGTGGCGGCAACCAATCATTCATGCCCCGCGGCGGATGTAAGCTTCTTTCATCAATTGACACTTACTGGCAATAAACTGTAACTATTTAAGGTTGACTAGAAAATGCGCAATCGTGCGACCATCTGCCCTAGCATCATTAGCTGTGGCTGCGGTGGCAATCTCATGGGCCTCGATATTAATATTGCTATCAAGCGCTAATCCTATTTCCATTTCTTTTTGGAGACTGGCAATAGCATCATTAATTCTAATGCCCCTAGCAATGACGCGGCTCAGATCAATCGTTAAGAACAGCATTAAGTGGGTAATCATATCTGGAGCAGGATTAGCACTGCACTTCGTGACTTGGATTACCTCCCTATTTTATACTACAGTGGCCGCAAGCACCACAATAGTATCCACATACGTTATATTCGTAATACCATTAGCTTATATGACTGGACATAGAGAGATCAGCAGGAATACATTGATCAGCGTATCCATGGCTATGATGGGAGTATTCATAATAGCTCTAGGCGATTATGGAGGGGGATTGGGATCCATATGGGGAGATGCATTGGCATTATTCGGCTCCATAAGTGGAGCCATCTATTTCGCATCAGGAAAAGCCGCGAGGGAAACCATGGATACCGCATCCTACGGAACACTGGTCTACGGCTTTGGCGCGATAATTGTCCTCATAATATCCTTAATGCTTCACATAGACGTGTTTAAGGTTGAGCCAAGATCATGGTCTTATATAATTCTACTAGTGATTGGACCAATGTTGGGCGGCCACACGTTATTGAACTATTCAATGAAGTACTATAGATCAGTCACGGTAGCCACATCGACTTTAATGGAACCTGTGGGTTCAACCATAATTGCCTACTTCCTACTGGGTCAGCGACCTCCACCATTATCTTATATAGGTATGGCATTAACGCTTGCAGGTACCTACATGATTGTTAGGGAGGAAACTAGAATTGGCCTAGATTGAAGATAACGTTTTACCTCATCTTAATTGGCCCTGAAGGATACGACTTGCTCACCCATTTAACTCAGAGACCATTAATTATGATTGACTTTTCTCACTGTTACCGATAAGCCGTCAAAGTCAACCACGACTATTGAGTCGCCCTCAGATATGTCCTCTAATGCTTTTGCCTTCCAATATTCTCCCTCTACCTTAACCATGCCTATGGAGCCCGCCTTAATGGAGTCCACGGCCACCCCAACCTTTCCTGTGGGCAATATTAATCTGCGCGATATTGGCCTGTGCCTAAATGCGCGGGTTATTATATATATTATGTAAGCGGAGAGCAATACTATTATTGCGATTTCCACAAATAACACTATATTTAGGCCGGATGGAGCATATCGCAACTCATAGGCTGGAGCACTCAGGTTAGGCGTGATTAATATTAAGCCTATCACTATAAGCACAGCGCCCATACCCATTAATATGCCGTGCGCCTTTCCTCCCCCATGCCACTCAAACGCTATTAATCCGATACCTATTATGAGGAAAGCCAAGGCAGCATAATTAATAGATAAACCAATCAACAGCGGTATAAGGAATAGCACTGCACCGATAGCAGATAAGTATAGGTGCATAGTTATTACTCCCACTAATATTAGGAGAATCGCCAGAAAAATCAATACGTCGGCAGTGACGGGGTTAGATAGAGCCTCATATACTTGAAATGAGAGGGGAGGAGATAATTCAATTATTTCCGGTGACCTAATCACGATTAATCTGCCATTAATGCTGGTCCCATTTATTTCCTGCAGAAGATTAGTTAGATTACTAGCAACTACATTTACTACGCCATAGCGTAAAGCTTCGCTAGCGTCCAAGTTAGTATCATTATATACACAAGCCGCCGCGAACGTAGCGTTACGGCCCCTATATTGAGCGGTTTCCTCGAAGTATTTAGCAACGGCATTGATTATTTTAGGTTCCGTTATGAACGTTTCTTGACCTGTCAATGGATTTATCTCCACAGGTTGGCAAGAACCTATTACCG
>ERZ1669250.497-NODE-497-length-17379-cov-4.664569_pt1 | contig 17379 bp, 10 predicted proteins | sample MGYA00579295_ERZ1669250 | MGnify/ENA primary metagenome ERZ1669250 (study PRJEB41166, sample SAMN08046056) | hot springs metagenome | biome: hot spring; feature: acid hot spring; material: thermophilic sediment; isolation source: thermophilic sediment from acid...
GTAGCCCATATCCGACCACAAGCTTTTTATGATCAAATAATTCGGGACTGTACACAAAATTTAGGTTTAAAGAAAAATAATAAAATTTAATTATTAGAGATTGATTAAAATAAATATGAAGTGGTTCAGAGTTTTATTAGTTATCTCATTATTAGTCATATCAGGAATCCCTCTAAATTATGTACCTAATCCACATGTGAATTATCACAATCAAACAGGTGAAGAGGTTAAAAATTTTTACAGCTATCCCCCTGTCTGGGTAAACAACACATTTTACATAAATGAAAATACAAAGGATCCATTAACAGGTAAATATGGTTATTATGGTGTGGATACACCAGTAATAATAGGTCCTTCTGGCAAGATAGTGGTGAATAATGCACATCTATATTTTCTCTCAAGTATTTATAACACTATTTATTTTATTGTTGAAGGGCAGTTAGTCTTAAATAATGGCAGTGTAACAGTTGCCCCTAACATGTTAGGGCCAAGCCTTTATCTGAATATGACCGTTGAAAATGGGGGATCTGTTTATCTTTATAATTCCTCATTATCATTTTTTGGTAATTTAAACATAATTGGTGGAATATTCCAAGCAATAAATAGCAAAATAACAGGTGTTAATCAGAGCTCCATAAATCAGGCAGTTCAATTTGGTATGAATAAAACAGGCGCAGAACAGGCTAAATATGCTCCCTCAATTAATATTTCAAATTCAAATGATGTTAGTTTTATAAATAGTGTGATATCTCCAATGTTTAAATCAAATCCGTCCAATGAATCCTTACTGTCCATTGGATTATCCTCTTATTCAAGATCAGTTCCAAATGCTGGTTTGAATCTTATTTCAGAAAATTATACTCTTCTTAATCCTGTTCCATACTATTACCTAATCGAAAATATAACAGTCAATATTTATTATAGGACCACTTATGCATTTTTACCTGGAACAGCATATGGTCTTGTTAAATTAACAACTCCTGATGGTTCTTATACATTATATGGTATGCAGAAACCGTTCAATTCGTCTTCCCAAGTATTATCTTTCCAGATAAACCTGACAAAACTTCCAATAAACAACAGAACAGCATTTTCATCACCTCCAATGTTTATTGGATATTATCTTAATGGCGTTATAAGGGTTTTAGTAAATCAAATAAGGAGCAGTGAAATTTATGTTTCATCAGTTATTGTGGATTTCAATACACCTTTAAATGTTTCTAAGTATATGCCGTATCATATCATGGTTATTAAATCCTCAACTGTTTATATACTCAATTCATACATTGATTTAAATTATTATTTGAATGCATCCTATTATGATGCTCTTTATGCATATTTATATTCAACAGTTTACTGGTATAATACATCCATAAATTCAACATCGTCAGGAATAAATATCCCAATTTTTGAGGATTCAACAACAAACATCTACATTTACAGAAATGCAATAGTATACGCAAGAAACTGGGACGGGACGGATATAGTGGGGTCATCCGTTACAATTAATCCTTATGATATTGGAATACCCTCATCTTATGTTAATAATCTCAACAGTGTAATATGGAATATTTACAAACCTTCATTTGTTACAAATTCGACAGGGGTTGTCATACTTCCCCTCTTATCAGATATTTTAAATTACAATTATTTTCCTAATGGCCATTATATGGGCAACTACAATCTAACATTCGATAACCCAGTAAATGGTGGTACTTTAAAAATGGTTACAATATCCCTTAATCATTTCCCTATGCTTTCGGATCTAAGTAATAATTATCCATATGTCATAAATTTTAACATCCCAGATTTCAGAGTAATAACTGTTAATATACCTCAACCACTCATTGTGGGTAAAACTTATACATTGAATGCTGTGGTGGGATATTTTGGTGGGCCTTCAACGGAGAGTACGTCAGTTATCTTCGAATTGCAGGGTCCAAAAGGGATACAGAATTTTGGCACTTTCCCAATAACACTCCAGAGAAATGTTTCAGTTACCATAACAAATGCAATAAGTCTTTCTGGCCTAGGTTATGGTAATTATTCAATTATTGTTGAAATAAACCCATATCATACCATATTTGAAACCAACTATTATAATGACATATTCGATGAAAAAGTTACAATATATCCAAATGTTGATTTTGCGATAGAAAATGTGAATGTCAGTCAGAGCTATCTTTATTCACCAGTAAAAATATCATTCAGAACCATAAATCTTGGGACAGATAGCTTCTTTACTGCGAACCTTGAAGTTTATTACATTTTTAATAATAAGGAATACAGTATATTGAATGAGACAATTCCAAGCTCACCCGAGAATTTTTCAGTTAATTTTGTTCCAGATTCTCCAGGTATATACACTTTATACATAATAATAAATCAGATATGGGATTATAATCAAAGCAACAATATATATGAGAATACATTGACATTCAATGTTGATTATTATGTATCCAAGATAACATACAATATCATAAATAATATAATATCTCCAGGCACCGCATCCTTACAGGTTTCGATAAATGTTTTTGTTGGTTCACATAACGTTTTGCCTTCGGATATACCTCCAATGCTTGTTAATTATTATTTAAACAATATGTATATTGGTTCATCATACGTGAAAGGTTACAGTAATTATGCCATTGCATCTCTTATTTATACATTGAGGATAGGCAGTACATATAATTTGAGGGTATGGATAAATCCCAACAAAGCTTATAATGAATCCGATTATTCAAATGATAACGGTACAATGATGGTTCAAATACCCACATTGAACGGATATTCGAATATTCCGGGATCAGCCCAATATAACTCAACAATTAATGTTTATGGTTCAGTAAATATAACATCTGGTTCACTGAGCAATACATATGTAATATTAAAAATCGGAATGAAAAAATGGTATTATGATATAGGAAACATAACAGCATATTCTTCGATGAATTTCAGATTCAATATATCATTATTATCATTGCAGATCAGGACACCAACAGTTTTTGAAAGATATTCCATAATGATAACAGGGGATCAATTGAATGGAACTTCGATGATGATCGGTTCAGGAAACATATTTATATATTATCCTGCAATTATAAATGTCAGTTATTTTGGAGTTTACCAGCAGACAAATTATACCCTTGGCATGTTTGTACCGTTCAAAATAATGCTGAAAAATAATGGAGGAATATCCTCCATGCCTACATATGGAAACATAACTCTTGGAAATTATACTAGACAGTTCTATATTCCTTCAATAGCTGCACAGAAATCCTATATTCTTATTGTTGATTTCAATTTAACACAGACAGGCCCATTGTCATCATATCTTCAAATAGGATCATATAACATTACCGGACCTGTGATAAATGTTGGTTATCCATACATACAGCCATATGTTATACTGTCATCACATAATGTTCTTGGAGGCAATTATCTGCAAGTCCAGGCATATCTTCTCAATTTGAATGCATCTCAGGAATATGGATATTCAGTTTACACCTCCAATTATCCTGTTTATCTATATCTTGCAGGAAGGATTTATCAGGGTGTTACATCTTCAAATGGGTCAGCAATATTCCTTATTCAAGTACCTACAAATATTTCAGGAAATTACACAATCAAATTATCTTACAACAGTGGCGGTCAGGTAACATATCAGAATGTTGGTTATGTAATGATTTCCCAGCCGTTTCCTATATTGACTGTATCAGCAATAATCATTGTTATTTTAATATTCATAATATTCTACTTTGTTACAACTATTCAGGCAAAGAATGAATTCATGAGAAAGAGAACATGCCCGAATTGCGGTGCACCTGTTTATGAAAAGGCGGTTAAATGTCCTGTCTGCGATTATAATCTTGAGGAAGAGACTGATAACTGCTATGTCTGCGATACCTTGTATCCAAAACATTCGAAATACTGTCCTAACTGCGGTGAAATATTTACGGATGAGAGGGATATGGATTATATATTCCTATCAAATATAAAGGATGAATATGACAAAAAACTGGAGGAAATCCATCTCAATTATTTACAGTCAAGAAAGCCGGAATCTGAGTTCTTTACATGGTGGATGAATAATAAAAACTATGAATCTTACAGGTTTTATTTATTGAAAGAAGAATTCCAGCAGAAGAAAAAGGAGTGCTCGAGCTGCGGAGCAATCAATGATCTCGATGCAGAAATATGCAAGGTTTGCTCTAAGCCTTTGCCGTCGAGTTATACCATTCCTCCTCCTGTACTTGAAGGATTCAGAAAAGGTATCATGGATTGGGGTACCGGCATGGATATATATATGACTGTATCAAAGCCAGGAGTTGAATATACTGTTCAATCTCTGCCTCCACTGACAAGAATAGGAATTAAACTTTCAAAGATAGGAAAATTATTTAGAAAGAAATGAGGAGGAAACTATGAAATTTAATATTGGTGGAAAAGAAGGCGGTGTTGCTGAGATACTTGGTTTCCTCCTAGTTATCGTAGCCGTGTTCATAATATTCGATGCATTCATGAATACCGTGGTACCAACATCAATAAGCAGTGCAGAGGCACAGCATTATTCGGATGTCATATCACAGATATTCCAGATTAAATCAGGAATAGTAACATCCACATCCGTAAGTTTCTTTCCATATTCTTTATATGAAAGCGTTGACTTGGGCACACAGAGCATTCCGATACTTGTACCACCTTCCCCCGGTCAGATCGTAATTATACCATACAATGATCAGAATTTCATTAACGTATCATTCCAGACACCCCAGGGGCAGGCAGTCTCATTCAATGGATCTACTTATATAGGTGTTACACTTTTCAATAGGGTATATCCTCAGGAGGCGATATATTTTGACAATGGACTGATTGCAACAGGATATCCAAACATAAATCTGAAAAACCTGTCTATCCTATCAAACGGAATAGCTGATTATTATAATGGTACATTCAGCATTTATTTAATTTCTGATTCCGGAATACAGTATTCATATTCCGGTACCGGTTCGGTTGGTATTTCTGTAGATATCAATTCAATAGCCTATGATAATTATGCTGATTCAGGTACATTGAATTTGAGTTTACATGATCCATTATCATATCTCTGGGCAAAATTCCTTGAAAATCTTACTCATGGAAATACGCAGATAGAGAAGAATGGACAGTATTATGAAGCAATAATAAACAATGTATCAAATGTTAGGATCGTCTACATCAATTTGAACATTCGAATACTGGAGGCGCTATCATGATCCCTTCAAACACCCCAATAACAAAGTTTGAAACAAACAAAAAGATATTCCAGATACCTCAAATAACCTCATCCCCCACTAAAAAGAACGAAAATGACATAATATATCCAATTGAAAAGGGTATAGTATATATAGGTCTCCACTATAATCCTGACATTGAGAATTATCTGTACTATATTTACGAGCCTCCGATTTCACCATATATCCAGTCAATAATAAAATCATTCCCGGAATACATAACCATCCATTACAAGGGAGGTGAGATCAACAGCAAACTTATCATGCAGTACCTGGACAGATTCATTGAATTTAACAATTTCATTGTTAACAGGAAGTCATATTACACAATACTTTATTACATTGAGAGAAACATGTTTCACTATGGGGAGATCACACCAATATTAAATGATGATCTTGTCGAGGATATCTCTCTTACTGGTGTGAACAAGCCCATATACGTATATCACAGGTATACCGGTTCAATTCCCACATCACTTTTATTCAAGAGTGAAGACGAAGCAAACCATTTTATTTTCAGGTTGGCGGAGAAAGCCCACAGGACTGTTTCATACAGGGAACCTTTGCTTGACGCATTTTTACCTGAAGGTCACAGATTAAATTTATCGCTTGGGAATGAAGTTACAGCATTCGGGCCAACATTTACAATAAGAAGGTTCAAAATGTCCCCACTGACAATATTTGATCTTGTAAATTCCGGAATGTTAAGTTATGAACTCCTTTCATATCTGTGGTTGCAAATTGAAAACCATAGAAATATAATGATAATAGGAACTACAGCTGCTGGTAAAACTACAATGTTAAACAATTTATTATCTTTTGTTAAGGATGTAAACAAACTGGTAACCATTGAGGATACGCATGAACTGTACATTGATCACGATAACTGGGTTGCCACCATAACCAGGCCAGGTGTTGGGATCAAAGGATCATCGGGAACGGAAATGGGGGAAGTGGATATAATGACACTTCTAAAGGTTTCATTGAGGCAGAGACCGGAATACCTAGTCGTGGGAGAATCAAGGGGTGAGGAAACACAGATACTCTTCCAAGCAATGGCAACAGGTCATACGGGACTGGCCACATTCCATGCTACGGATATCCAGTCTTTTGTTTCAAGAATAGAAAATGCCCCGATAAGTCTACCCAGATCAATGTTGACATTGCTCTCTGATATAGTTATAATGCAGGCTTATGTTGAGAAGATGGTTGAGAGGAGAAGGGTTAAGGAGATTGCTGAAATTGCTGGATATGATCAGTCAAAAAATCAGCTTCAATTTGTATCTGCCTTCAGGTATGATCCATTAAGCAATTCATTTATAACAGATACATCAGCACCTGGCTACAAGGCCATTGCAGCAATGCATCATATCTCTACAATGGATGTATATAAGGAGGTAATGAGGAGAGCTGAATTTCTGAATACACTTGAAAAACTCTACAAGGGAAAGATTTCAAGCAAGGAGCTTCATAAGTTTATTCAGGTATACCAATTACTTAAAGATGTTGAGGATATTGAATTCCCAATATATCTGAAGAGATACGAAAGTTATATCAGGGAGGGGAAAATATGAAGTTCTTTGATAATTTCAAATCCCATTTCAGATTTTCACTATATTTTCCCTTTGTTCAGAAAAGGCTGACCGATATTCAGAAAGATCTGAATGTCGCTAGAATGCACATTCAGGTAGATGAATATATAACCTCATTATTTGCCAATTTCATGATAATAGCGATAATATCCATAATCGCAGGATTGTTTTTGACAATAGAATATTCAAGTCTTGTATTTTTAATAATACTTTCTGTACCATTTATTTACCTTTACATTGGATTCAAGTATCCATCTATAAAGGCAAATTCAAGGTTAAAAAAGATAGACAGGCATCTGGGGGAGGCCCTCAGATTTTTTGCAAATTTAAGCATGAGCAATATCACAATGCTGGAAATGCTTGAGGAAGTCTGTAAGGAAAAGAGCTTTTCCACATTGAGCAGCGAAGCATGTGAGCTTGTGACATCTGCAAAATTTGCATCTAAGGATATATTCAAGATCCTCGAAGAATATCTTATGATGACATCACAGAAATCAAAGTGGCTATTATTTATACAGGGACTGGTCACAGCAAGAAAATCTGGAAGTATTGAAAGGGATTACATTATGCGTGTTTATGAGGATTACAGAAATGACATGAACATCGAATACATGAAATTAACAGATACATTGAGCATGTATGCCGAGATATTCATAAGCATTGTTGTGTCATTTCCATTATTTCTGATACTGGTATTTGCCATCATGGGCATAGTTTCAAAGCCCGCAATAGCAGTTGCTTCAATGTATTATATTTTACTGGTAAGCGTTTTACTGATCCCTCTTGGTGGTTTGATGATAGCATGGCTATCAAAGATAGCACAGGAGGGATATTGATGGAATTTAAAATTAAAGAAAATGATAAGGATCTTATATTTATCATTTCATCCATGTTTGTAATGTTTTTATTTTTATTCATTTCCATTACATATTATCTGGAGGATCATTACAAAACATCAATATTTATGATAGAACTTGCATTCATGTCATTCTTTCCTTATGGTCTATGGAATTACTTAAAATTAAGACATGAATGGATATACAATCAAAATCTCATATTGTTTCTGAACGACCTTTCAAATTACGTAAATACAGGAATGCCACTCAGAGAGGCCATATTACAGACTGCCAGAAATAAGTACGGTGCATTTTCATCCGTGATAAGGGATCTTGAAGCTCGTCTTCATATGGGATTCAGTGTTGCAGATTCAATTGAGGCGTCATTCAGCAAAATAAATTATAAAAATAACAAGATCGTTAAAACTTTGCTGGTAATAGCAGATAAGGTAGGTGGAGATATTGGTGCATCAGTATCCCAGCTAGCTCTGGCCTTTACATCATATATAAATGCAAAAAAATCGCAGATGGCTGCTGTATCCTCATATATGATTATAGCTTCCATAGGTTATGGTGTATATCTATTCACGATAGCACTGGTTTTTGATACTCTGTTTCCTCAATTTGTAAAACTCTCCGGTGGGATAACCGCTTTTGGAAGTGGTTTTTCACTCTCACTGGTTTACATACAGCAGTTTGAATATTATGTATTTTTATCAGTAGTAATTCTTGGATTTGTTACAGGATTTGTTTCATCTACACTTAAAGAAAATTCATTTAAATCAGGATTCTTTTATTCTGGAATTTACATATTGATTGCAATTATAGCCCAGGCACTTGTATGGGGGTTGTGAAAAATGGTGAATTTTTTTGTTGGCAAAAAAAGATCGGTTGGAATAACCTCCATAGTTCCTAGGGATCTGCTTATAATGCCCCATATGCCACCGGGGTATGTTGAACTTGAATATTATAATGTTGAACCCGGTTATTCAGCTGTAAAAATTTACAGGGATGAAGGTGGATTTGGGGACATTGTATACTGGGTTATTGAACCAATACTGACTTTGAAGGAGCAGAAGGAACTTGAATTCTATATCAAAAAACTAATGACCAGACTACCTGAAAAAATCACATTTCAGGAGGATGTTAATTTAGAGCTTAAAAGAAAAAGGCTCAGAGAATATATTCTGGAGGATATGATTAGCAGGGGATACTCAAAAAGAAGCGGGGAAAAGATATTTTATGAACTTTACAAAAAATATCTTGCATTTGGTCCTCTGACCGTTCCGATTAAGGACAAAAACAATATTGAAGACATTACCGTGACAAGAAACAAGGTTTATATTTATCATAAAAAGTACGGATCCATTAGAACAAACATAAATTTCATCAATGATGATAATTCTGAAAAGCTTTTAAGAAAAATAACGGAGATAAGTGGTAAACACATTTCATATGTTGAGCCCATTGTAGATTCATCCCTGCCCGATGGTTCCAGGATCCAGGCAACAATAAGCAGTGATGTTGTTATAACGGGTCCGGCACTTTCAGTGAGAAAATTCACAGAAAAACCGTTTACACCTGTGGATCTCATAAGATCAAATACATCTTCATCGGAAATATATGCATATTTATGGCTTGCCGTACAGTATTTCGCAAATTTCATGATCATTGGAGGTACAGCGACGGGTAAAACAACCATGCTTAACAGCATCCTGATGTTTGCCAAACCATTTGCAAAAATTGTGAGCATAGAGGATACAAGAGAACTTAATCTCTATCATGAAAACTGGATACCGGCAGTAACAAGGGGAGCTGTTGGTATAATCAATCCATATGGAATATATGAAAAGGTTGGAGAAATCACCATGATGGATCTGGTAAAAAATGTTTTAAGACAGAGACCTGAATATCTCGTTGTTGGAGAGGTGAGAGGTCAGGAAGCAGCATACATGTTTCAGGCCCTTGCAACTGGTAAGACTGGATATACAACATTCCATGCCGAAGATGTTGAATCTGCGGTTAAAAGGTTAACAGAACCTCCACTGAACATCCCAAAAAATCAGATTGCAAACATAGATATTTTCATAGTATTGAAACATACAATAAAGGACAACATGCCGGTAAGGCGTGTATATGAAGTGGATGAATACTACTTTGACAAGAACTATGAAAGGATGAATCTGAATCCATATTTTCAGTGGGATTCTCTGTCAGATACATTCAAGATTGGTATTGAGAGTTATATTTTAAGAAAGATTTCTGAGGTCCATGGCATTGATCTGGATTATCTGAAATTTGAATTTAAAAAGAGAGTAGAGTTTCTGGATGAAATGGTCAGGTCTGGTGAGGCATTTGATGTTATATCATTTACAACAAAAATCTTTAAATATTATTCTGGTGAATCTGAAAGGCAGAAAGAGTATGAGAGGTCGAAAGAATTATGAAATTCGTGGATTTAATAGGAATGGATGTTGTAATAAAATTCAGAGATGATAATTCATATATTGCAAACGTCATAGATTTTGATAACGAAGAAAAGTCCCTGCACGTGATGGTATATGAAAATTATGCAACTAAAAAATTCAGGGATTATAAAATAATAAAATTAAGGGATATTGTGGAAATAGAGCCCATGTAATTAGAATCAAATTGTTCTTATATTTGGTGATTCAAGATCGAATTCGATGCCATCTATATTGTAAGAGAGCCATTTGTATTTTTCAGCAGGTATGCCCTGGACCCTGAATGTATGAATTATCTTATCACCAATTTCCTGATCATGAAATTCTATTAATGAAGAGAAATATGTTGATAATAATTGAATATCCCTGTCAAACTGTTTTGAATATGTTACAAAAACAAAAAGCAATTTTTTCATATTTTTTATGGAATATTTGATAGAATTCAGATATGAAGTGAATTTGGATATTTCACCGTTGAATAGGAATTTATCTATGTTGTAAATGATCATTCTTTCCTTCTCATCACTGTTTCTGGATGCAAATGATGATGCTTCGGTGATTATGTCAGCAATATTTTCAATCTCCGTAATCTTTAATTTAGACAATTCCTCATCAGTAAAATCAATCTTAAAGGTATTAAAAAGTATAAGAAAGTCATTTTTATTTATTCCATTCAAAATTACATGTACCCTTTCATTGGATTTAAGGCCTCCATATATAAGCAATAAACTGAAAAGATCCCCTCCTGCGAATGGAGTATATGAAACCATTATAGAATTTCCGTATGGTATTCCCCCCTTCAGAACCATGTCGATTTTAATTGATCCGGTGGATGCCAGATTTTTGTTTCTTGTGGCATTAAAGTCCTTATAATTCTTCATCTGTCTCATTATTTCAGATTTAACACCGGACTGGTTGCCCTGTGGCCCTCCCTGGAATAAATTGGGGAAAAGTTCTTCCTTCTTTGTTATATTTTCCGTTGATGGTAATTTTGCCCCTTCTATCTTTTCCTTTTCTTTTTCAACAGGTTTTTCTACGGATTTTGTTGATAGTTTTATATATGACTCTATGGCCTTGAATGGATCAACATTTGTTCTTTTACGATATTCCTCTATGGCTTTAAGAATATTTAACTGTTCATTTGTTAATTCAATGTTAGGTTTATTTTTGATACTTTCAATTTCATTTTTAAGATTTTCAATTTCCTTTTCTTTTTCTTCAAGCTTTACTTTAAATTCTTCTAATTTTGCCTTTAAAGAATCGGGTATAATTTCACCGCTGGAGAATTTTTTCAGCTGTTCAGTTAGTCTGTTGTTTGCCTGGTTTAAATTATCAAATTTTGTTTGCAATTCATTTAGGGTATCCTGAAAAATTTTGATTTTTTTCATTGATTCATCAAGCTGTAACCTCAAAGCTTCGTTTTCCTGTTTCAGAGAATTTAGCAGTGCCTCCTTTTCATAAATGAATTTATCCAGAATTGAACTCTTTATTTCATCAATACTTTTATTGGGATTGTTTCTGGCATATTCAAGAACGGTCTTTAAATTTTCTATATATGTATCAAGGTTTACGGGGACAAGGAAATTATTATTATCATCCATATAAACAACGTTAAGTATTATTCCATCAATTTCTATCTCTCTCAAATAGATTGAATTGAATACCCTCATCTTTCCATTATGCTGGACAAAAACAAAACCATTATCTATACCGAGACATTCCCCCTCTATTATCTGCGAATCGTTTGTTTTTATAACACATTTGTTTGCCATTTTCTCCTTAAACGGTTATAATAATACTCTTAATTAAATTTTATTTTACATACCTTTTATTATGTTATAAAATTAAATATATGCATGAAAAATTCTATATTTCTTTTCCTTTAAAATTAAATCTTTGACGATCTCATAATAGGTACCATCCCCGTAATATTTTTTCAATATGTAAGAATATAATAATAACAGCCTTACATGAATCATATCTATATTCTTAATTTTGAATTTTTCTATGGAATTCATTATTTCCTCTGTAGAAAACTGCTCAAGTTTTATCATTTCAAAGAATGAAGTCAAAATGCTGTGAATTTCATTTAAAAATACGGAATTGGTATTTCTGACTCCATTATCCAAAATCTCAAATAGATTATACAGATCTTCATTAATTTTAATATCATTTTTTAAATAATATATCCACATATTCTGTAGATAATATGAAATGAAGATAAAATCCTCTATTGAAAAAATTTTATTTTTAAAATTCATGTATTCAGAAAAATTTTTTACCGCCCCTTGGAAATTACCTCTATAAAAATTGTATTTTACTATATTATAATAATAGAATGAATTGAACTGTTCCAATTCTGAATTTTTAAGTTCTTCAAATTCATTTATATCCATTTCAATATCATCCACAAGATATTTTATCAATCCAAAATAAAATTTTAATTCATCGTAAAATAGTATGTCTGTTTTATTATTCGTATAATTCACTGCCCTTTCGATAAAAATCAGGACATCCTCAAAATTCCCCATCTCGAGTGACAATTCTCCAATATTTATGGAGGACAGTAAAATTGAGGTGTAATTATTGGTTGAAAATGAAATTATGTAAGAATTCATAAACATATCCATGGCTTCCTTTATTTCAAAATTGTACCATTTCATGATGGCCATGTTTAAATTCAATGCTATCATCAGTGTGGGATACCAGTATTTTCTTGCAATTGATAGTGCCTCATTGTAGTATTCCATTCCCTTAGAAACATCTATTTCAGAGTAAATGTTCCCTAAATTGTTGTATGTTGATGCCAGATCATAATAATTCCCTATTTCCTTGCATATTTCTGCGCTCTTGAAATAATACTCTGAGGCCTTTTTCAAATCTTTTTTTTCATAAAATATATTGCCATAAAAACGGTAAACCTTTTGAAGCAGGTCAAAATCCTTTTCCTTCAGGGCATTTTCTTCGGAAATTTTCAGATATTTCACTGAATCATCCATTTTTCCAAATATTTTTAATAATATACTGTAATAGAAATATGCATGGGACAAAATTCGGATATCATTGCATGTGGAAATTAATCTATTAAGGATTTCATATGAATTTTTAAACTCTTCATGTCTGTATAAATTAACTGAATGATAGAGGTTTATTTCACAATCTTCTTTGAAATTCTCATGCAACTTTTCAGAAATTTCAATAGCATGATCATAATCCTCATAGAACTGGTAAATCTTTATTAATATTAAACCAAGTTCTCTATCATCCGGATGAATCTTCCAGCATTCTTTAAGGGCCCTTAAAGCATTTCTGAAATTTCCATCATAATATTCCCTCATTCCATATTCTCTCAGATAATGGTGAGCGTTATCGTGAATGTTTAATGATATATACAATAATCCGGCCGTGATGAAATCCTTTTTTTCCTCAAGATATTTTATTGCTCTCATCTTTATAAAAGTCTTTTTGATTCCCGAAGTTAAATCTTCAATATCCTCTACCTTAATGTTTGGAGACAAATATATCGAATCATTATCCAATCTTTTTAATATTTGATAATTTTCTAGCTTAGAGATTTCCTCCATACTGATATTAATGTATTTATTTATGATTTCAATTTTGATTGAATCATTTGTATAGAATAAAAATAGAATCAGATTTATATCGTCTTCACCTAAAACTGAAAAATTAAAATTTTTATTTGTTAATATTATATTTTTAATAATTTCTATGTTTTCCTCGCTTATGGATTTTGAAAAGTTTTTATCCACCATAAAATTATATTCTCTCAAAATATTAAAAATTCTGAAAATTTCATTCAGGTATCCATCTGAATATCTGTATATAATTTCAACAATTTTAGGAGGTATCAGATACCCATTTTCATTTAAGAATCTTTTAAGATGGTCCATGTCAAGTGGTTCAAGTACGTAATAATCTGTATCACTGGAAATGGATTTTATGTACAGCAATTCCTCATCATCAAGTTTTGAATCCACTATAATAATTTTTATTTTATTTGAATTTGATATGATTTTCTTAAAATTCATTATTAATATGTTTTTTATTGTGGAACTATATAAATTAAAATCATCAAATATTAAAAATTTCATTTTATTTTCCTTTATTAAGTTCTCTATAAAGTCATTTAAAACCATCATTTTAAATGACTCATTGTTGCTGAAACTATTAGGAGAAAAGAATTTCATATAATTCATCTTACTATAAATTTCCTTTTTTATGCCAAAGGATTCAAGAAGAAGATCCAGCTGTTCTTCCCCTTTCTTGGTTGAAAAATAGGTATATTCAAAATTGTAATTTTTAATTAGATTCAAAATTGTTGTAGTCTTTCCTACACCTTCTTTTCCCAGTAATACAAACAACCTTGAATCTTCACTATTGGAAAACTTATCAAAATAATTTGAAATATCATATAAATTACATGTTATCTTCATAACTGTTCAAGTAATCAAACACTTTTATAATACCTTTTTTGGTAAATTTTTTCAATTCTTCTCTAACCTCCTTCAATAAAATATTTTTGTTTTTTAATTTTACGGAATAGAGACCGAATAAAGCTCTGTATATAAATGCCTGATACAGCATCCCCTCATCCTCAAATTTTTTTATATTCTCATAGAATTTTTTTAATAACTCATTATAATCCATTTTTTCAATATTTATAAGAAGGTCTATCAAATCAACATTGATTTTTAGATAGGGGATATCCTCAATATTTTTGAAGGATTTTATTCTATTAACAATATTTGTGAAGTTCATGTCTATAAATTTATTTTCTATAAAAGAACAATAGAGATAAAATGGTACAAAATCAATAATCTGAATCATCTTGTCTATCTTTATATTTTCGGTCAAAAGATAAAAATTTTTTTCAAAGTTTTCAACGGTATTCTTAGTATCTCCGCTGTAAAAGTATAACCACTGTTTAAGAATTTCCGATTCCATAACATAATAATTGATATTTGTATTTTTCAATAATAATAAATCATTTTCCCAGTTAGGATTATCCCCATTTATAAGCATTAAAATATTGGACAAAACCTTAAGTTCAATGACATCAATTTTCTTGCCCAGATTCTCGGCATGATTTACGCCATTAATTAATAAATTCCAGGCTTCATTGAAGAGACCTGATTTGATCAGTGGATAAAATATATTTTTAATTGCCATCACACTGTACTGATAATCCTTCATTAAAACCGATAACATGTATGCCCTCTTTAAAATAAAAATCATTTCCTTTACCTGAAAATTGTACAGGTAAATCATAGAGTTGTTTATATAAAGAGGTATCAGGTGATGTGAATACCAGAATTTCTCTGATAATTTCTGTGCTTCAAGATAGTAATTTATTCCTTCCTTGATATTTATATCAGAGTAGACATGTCCAAGATTAATCAATGTAGAAATCAGATCATTTACATCATTGATGGATTCCTCTATTTCTTTTGATAAATGTAAATATTTTATAGCCTCTTCATAATTCAGATCTATGTAAAATAAAATTCCCATAATGTTGTAAGATCTTGCGAGAATCTGGTAATCCTTTAATTCCTTTGCTTTTTCTATGGACATTTCTATAAAGTATTTTGCTCCTATGAATGAATTTTTGTTAAAAAGATTTACTCCAATACCATAAAGCGTTTTCAGTAAAATTTCAGGATCTTTTGTTGAAGTTAAAATTCTGTTGTATATATTCAATGATTCATTATAATTACCATTTTTATGCATTGATTCTGCAAGCAATAATTTTAATTCTATATCAGGAATATCAGGGAAACGGACTAAATAATTTTTCAGAATATTTATGGATTTTTCCCATTCTCCATTATCCATTAATAGATTGGCATATATCTTTAGGATCTCTGCATCATCCCGATTTAAATTGACCACAATCTCCAGCGCTTCCCTTGATTTTTTAAAATTATTATTTAAATATTCTTCAATTCCAACTTTTTTCAACAGTTCATACGCTTTGTCCAAATTACCTGATCTGTAATAATTCATCCCTGCATCAAAATACTTTCCTTCCGATTCTTTAATTTTTGCTATTTTTAAATAGGCATCGGAAAATTTAAAATCTGAAAAAATTCTGGTTATATATTCAGAAAATTTTCTATACTTAATTATGACTCCATTTCCCTCCTCTGTTATCAATCCCTTTCTCAATAAATTGTCCAGGGAATCAATAAAGATATTTTCAGGTAAATTGGTTATCTCCATTAATCTGAATTCATCTATTTTTTCATCCAGAAAAGTTAAATAAATTATTATGACTATTTCACCAGGAGATAAATTTTCCAGTATAATTTTTTCTTCCATATTTTCAGATAAATAATTAGATATCAGATCAAGATAATGTTTGGTGAGACCCCCAACGTAGTATTTATCCAAAATCAATTTCCCCTGTTCCATTTTATTGATAATTTCAAAAATCTTTTTTATGTCCCCATTGGTTTCGCCGTAGATATAATTTAAAATAAAATCTGGAATATTATAGCCTTCACTGTTCAGTATATTTTTCACTTCCTCTTCATTGAATTTTTCAAATTTCATATGCTTGAAACCAAGCGTTTTCAGGATTGAAAGGACTTCTTCAATGTTTTTATTTATGTTATTTGAATTGTATGTTAATATGATGTTTCCCCTGTTTTTTGACTTTATATTGTCTGTAATGATCTGAATGATCTGTGATAGCAGATTTATTTCTGCATAGTCAATGTTTTCAATTATCAAATAATTGTTTTTATCCTTCAAAAGATCATCCAGCTTGGATTTTAACAATACATAAATGATATTCTCTTCGGTATCCATTTTTCTGTCAATTGGGGAATATGACATGGAATACTTCGCCATTTTCAAATATTGTCCTGAAAGATTCAGATCATACAATATTTTTTTAATATTGTCCTGGTTTTCCTCTAATTTTATATAAATCAGATTTCCTCCTCTTTTTTCCATTAATTTATTAATATAATACTTTTTATCGTAATCATCGTAACTCTCCATTATCAAATTTATATTCATATCATTTTCCGAATTCTTCAAGTTTGGAAAATCATCGGTTATATCCATTTTATTATTTATTTGTTTTTTTGGTAAATAAATGTTTTTGTCAAAATATCGAGACTATAGGTTTAAATTGTGTAAGCCCTATAACCTCTTGGAACTATTTTAATCATTCCCCCATTCC
>ERZ1669250.498-NODE-498-length-17377-cov-6.638552_pt1 | contig 17377 bp, 15 predicted proteins | sample MGYA00579295_ERZ1669250 | MGnify/ENA primary metagenome ERZ1669250 (study PRJEB41166, sample SAMN08046056) | hot springs metagenome | biome: hot spring; feature: acid hot spring; material: thermophilic sediment; isolation source: thermophilic sediment from acid...
GCTTCCACACCTCATATGGTGTGCTTATCCAGCTTGGAAGCATCCAATAAGGTATGAACGTTGTCCATTTCTGGAATAGGAACTGAATAGTATAATTATTAAGCACCCTAATATCCTCATCTGCAAGTGAATTATTAATCCATGGTGAATACCACCAGAAGGACTTCATACCAATGTAGAAGTAAGTATAGACATCCCACGCGGTAAAGGGCATTACAGCTGAACCATTAAACCAGTAGAGACCCTTCCTAAGGTATATTGTGAATAATGCAGAACCATTAGGAAACAACTGAACAGTCCAATTCTCAGCCAAAACAGGATAGAATTTACCGGTGAACGGATTATAGAGAGCTAATGGTAAGTAAGTCATTACAGTACCTACAAGGTTACTTGGTGCATAAGGATTATACACTGGAGTGCCTGGAGTATAAATGACCGTTGTTGGAGCAGCAACTATTATTTGAGGAGGTGATGCTGCATAGACCACTTGGTTACCAAGGATTGCAGTAGCTAGAGTAACCACCGCTATTGATATTAACACGTAGGGGATTATTGATTTGGTCATCAGATAAGGACATACGTACCATATATTTAAACTTTATCCTAATTACTTAACCAGTAAGCTATACTTAATATCTATGTAGCTTAATAATATCTTTAGCTATTTAGAATATTTAGTATACTATAATATTTTATTTTAATTATTTCTAATATTATCTAGTGTATAATTAAGCAGACTTAGGTGGTACACCTATTGAGACAGTCATTATTTAAAGTAAGTAGCTGGCTAGGGTAGTTGTGGAATGGAGTGGAAACACCAAGACCTAGGCATGAGGGATAATGAAGTCAGGTGAAAACCATAATGAAAACTGAACTCTACTTCCCTAGGTTATGCTTTTTACTATTGCCTGTAGATTATTAATTAGCTCTTCGGCAATATTCATTGGTGGCACTGTGGTTCTTAGGCAATCCTCACAGAGTACCTTACCACTTAGGTTCCTAAGCACGAACCCCCTCTTGAATAATTCCTCGTACACTGCATCAGGCCTTAATGCGTGGAAGGTTATGAAGTTTGTTACTGAACTTAATGGCCTTAGGCCGATTTCACTCATCCTCCTTATCATGAATTCCCTTACCTCAATCATTCTCTCTATACCCTCCTCCACATAGTGCTTAAGTTGAAGAGCCTTACTCAGCATGACTATTGATGGGTAGGGTATATTGTGTGGTAGTGATATTCTCCTAAGTCCCTCAATAACCTTCTCAGAACCAACAACATAACCTAGCCTAAGTCCAGCTAGGCCCCAGGCCTTGGAGAAGGTTCTAACTATGGCAATGTTGTCGTAGTGCTTAACTAAGTCCATTAGGGTTACCTTGGCGAAGTCGGCGTAAGCCTCATCAATAATTATCAGCGAGCTTAGCTTGGACGCTACGTATTCTACGTCGGCTCTGCTAAAGAGATTACCAGTTGGGTTATTTGGGTTACAAATGTAAATCACGTCTACACTAGCGCTGCTCTTAATGATACTATTCACGTCAAGTTGATAATCCTGAGTGAGGAGTGTATCCTTAACCTTAATATTCATGGATTCAGCCAGGGCCCTAGGCATGGAGTAGGTCGGCTCCACCACCATTATACTTCCATTACCGTGGAGTGCCATTTGTATAAGAAGCCTAAGCCCCTCATCACCACCCGCCGTAGCGAATACATTATCCGCATTAACATTAATATGCTTAGCAATGATTTCGTTAAGCGTTGGGTTAAGGGGCTCGGTGTAGTACCTGATTAGATCAGGTTCCATTAATACGCTTAAAATGGTCTCGTAGTACTCTCTTGGTAAGAATAAGTTCTCGTTGAAATGCAACCTATACTTACTTAAACCCACGTTAGGTTCCTCGTAAAAACCAACCTTAAGAACCCTAGTCCATGAGGACTGCTCACCAGTCACCTGAGGCCCACTAATTAATCTAAATAAGTGTTATTCAGGGCGCAATACATTATTAAGCAACAGGTCACTAGGGGTTTGTGAGGATTAGTAGGGGGGAGTTACCCAGTTTCCTGAAGAGAATGACAAGCATGGATCAGTATGTTGAAAGGGTTAAGGGTATAGTTAATGATGTTAGGGAGCATGGTGATGAAGCATTACTTAGATTAACAAATGAACTTGATGGTGTCAGACTAGATGTAATTGAGCTGGGTCCAAACGAATTAATGGCCTTAGCCAATAGTATTGAGCAAAGCGTTAGGGTGGCGGTAGATGAGGCAATAGCCTCAGTGGAATCCTTTAATGGCAGGATTAAGCCAAGTAACGTTGAGGATTACCATAAGGGCTTGAGGAGGGGGATTAGGTGGGTATCCTTAAGTAGGGTTGGCTTGTATGTGCCTAAGGGTTACTTCTCAACACTAATTATGACTGGGGTATTAGCTAAGGTGGCTGGGGTTAATGAAATAATTGTTGCAACACCACCTAGGCGTGATGGCTTAATCGACCCTGAGGTGGCCTACGTAGCCCTTAGGCTAAACGCCAGGGTCTTCAGGATTGGTGGAGCCCAGGCAGTTGCAGCGTTAGCATTCGGTACGGAGTCAGTGCCTAAGGTTGATAAGATTGCTGGCCCCGGTAATGCGTATGTGCAGGCGGCTAAGCTACTGGTCTCTGAATACGTAGGCATTGATGGTGTTGAGGGTCCCACTGAATTAGTGACCTGTGCTGACCCAAGTATTAAACCAACCATAGTAGCCCTAGACCTAGCTGCCCAACTTGAGCATGCAGCAGCAGTGGGTGTGTTGGTTACTTGGAGTGAAGACTACTTAACTAAAGTTGAGAGTGAGTTAAGTAAGTTAACCAATGCGCCATATTTATCAACACTGGTGAATAAGCCTGATGAGTGCATTAATGTGATTAATGAGGTGGCGCCTGAACACGCATCAATATGGGGTGTCAAAGTACCCTTGGAGGAGATTAGAAATGCTGGTGCAGTATCATTTATGGCGCCCTCAGCCCTAATTGACTATATTGCTGGGCCAAGCCACGTCCTACCCACCAGTGGCTCAGCAAAGTGGAGGGGTGTTTTAACACCTATTGACTTCATGAAGCCGATAGCCTACATTGAACCCATTAGTAAAGTGGAGGCTAATGAACTTGGTAAATTAGGGGCAACACTAGGGTTGAGGGAAGGGTTTAGGAGACACTCTGAGGCATTAACCAACTGGGTTAATGAGGATTAAGCTACCCTTCATTAAATCCCCTTTCAATGAGTGTTCAAAACTACTAAACCCATTGTTACCGACTTAAGATTAATCCCTTATGCAGTAATTAACCCCACATCCCACCTCCTGGAGATTAAAGGGGGTTCTTAGTAATAAATTAATTCATAGCTTCGTTATTCATGATGGAGTTTTAGGTACATTTAATAACCCATTCTCCACCTTTACCTGATGCGTATTGTAGTGATTGGTGGTGGGGCTGCTGGCATGAGTACTGCGTCAAGGATTAAGAGGATTAAGCCTGATTTCGACGTCATGGTGTTTGAATCATCAAACATGGTTAGCCATGCTCCATGCGGCATCCCCTACTTTTTAGAGGGTCTTTTTAACGATGAGTCACTCTTTATGCATTACACACCGGACTACTTCATTAATGTTAGGGGTATTAAGGTGAGGACTAATGTAAGTGTTGTTAAGGTGTATGATAACTTCATATTGACTAACACTGGTGAACGCGTGGAATGGGATTACTTAGTGTTAGCTACTGGGTCAATACCAAGGATTCCAAGCGCACATATTAGTGGCGACAGGGTATTCACAATTCACCATCCCTCTAGGGCCATGGAAACCAGGAAACTGCTTGAAAGTGCTAACACTGTTGGAATTGTAGGGTCTGGTTACATTGGTCTTGAGGTTGCTGAGGCAATGAGGGTTAAGGGTAAGGAGGTTATTATGGTGAGTAGGTCAAGCCACCCATTAAGTAGGTCACTTGATGGCGATATGAGTGTGTTAATTATTGATGAAATGGTTAGGAGCGGGGTTAAGGTTAAGTTAAATGAGAGTCTTATTGAAGTAAGTAAGCAGGGTGGTTCACAAGTCATTATGACTGATTCAGGTAAATATATTGTTGATGCTGTAGTGTTAGCTACCGGTGTAGTGCCTAATGTGGAGCTGGCTAACATGCTTAACTTGAGAATAGGGGAAACAGGGGCCGTATGGGTTAATGAACACATGATTACGAGTAATGAACGCATCTACGCAGTAGGTGATGTTGCGGAGACTATCAATGTAGTAACCGGTAAACCTTATTGGCATCCCTTCGGTACTACAGCTAATAAGATGGGTTACATAGCAGGTAGTAATATTGCTGGCTTAAGATTAAGGTTCCCTGGAGTAGCGGGTACATCAATGACAAGGTTCATGAACTTGTACGCGGCATCAACAGGCTTGACGGAGAGGGAAGCAATTAGGCATGGTTTAAAAGTAGCCTCAGTGATAATAAAGGCTGAAACAAGGGCTAGGTATTACCCGGGTCATGGGGAACTTACCGTTAAGTTAATTGCCGAAAGGGGTTCAGGTAGAATAATTGGTGGCCAATTCATTGGTAATGATGGTGGGCAAGTGCTTGGTAGAGTTAACACTTTGGCTTCATTAATATTAAAGAGGGCTACGGTGGAGGACCTATTTCTAAGTGACTTAGCTTACCTTCCTCCAGTCACCCAGGTTTGGGATCCATTAATCATAGCTGCACGGCAACTCTTTAATAAGCTATAGCCATTTAACCACACGTCAGTTACATTAATTAGGCAGTACTTGACATCAAGTTAATGGAGGCTAATCGATTCACTAGTAGGCTTAAGGCCTTCATGAATAAGGTTAAGAGTCTTGGGGTTGAATTAGCGGTAATCTCCACTCCAGTTAATATTAGGTACTTAACGGGTATTCGTATTGAAACCTTCGAGAGGCTTGGTGTTCTAATCGTCTGTGCGCGTAATGAGGAGTTAACGTTAGTTATACCTAAACTTGATGAGGGTAAGGTTAAGGGAACTGGTTTACGTTACTTAACTTACACTGACTTAGAGGGGCCTAGGGATACTGTTTGGAGGGTTGTTTCAGGCTGCGGTAAGGTTAATGTTGTTGGTTTCGAGTCTAACGCACAGTTAAAGTACTATTGGTTACTTAGAGGTATCCTAGGTGGCTTCAGGGATTTGGCAATTGATGACGTATTAACAAGCCTTAGGATTGTTAAGGATGAGGAAGAAGTTAGTAACATTAAGGCTGCGGTTAAGGCAATTGAGAAGGGGCTTAGGGCTGCGGAGGATTCACTTAAGGCTGGGGTGACTGAGGTTAAGCTGGCTGAGGTAATTAGGAGTGCTATTGCTGATGCTGGGGCTGAACCAATGGATATTCTCGTCCAGTCAGGTCCAAATTCAGCAATACCTCATTGGTTACCGGGCAGTAGACGCATTAGTGATAATGATGTTGTTGTAGTTGACTTAACCGCAACATACAATGATTATTACGGTGACTTAACAAGAACATTCACCGTAGGTAATGTTGATGGTGAATTTGCAAGGATATATAACCTAGTTAAGAGAGCCCATGATGAAGCCATAGCTGCGGTTAAAGAGGGTGTCACTGGGTCTTATATTGACTCAGTGGCTAGGAGTGTAATAAGGGAGGGGGGTTATGGTGACTACTTCATACATAGGACTGGCCATGGAATTGGGCTTGAGGTTCATGAGGAACCATACATAAGCAGCGATTACACTAAGGCATTACCAAGGGGTTCAGTATTTACTATAGAACCAGGCATATATCTACAGGGTAAGTTTGGGGTAAGGCTTGAAAGCAACATACTAATAAACAGTAATGGTATGGTTGAGGTCCTTGACTCATACTGGCCCGTGGTATGAGAGCCATTAAGCGTAATGTATTAGTAAAGTTCATGAAGCTCAGAGTCATAATAAACATTAAATAAGTAATTATGAATAAGGCTAGCTTAAATATGGTTTTATTCGCTATGGTGCTTCCTTGTAATTTTAATAATATATTATGGAAAATTGTCCATTAATTTCTTAATTTTATATTTGCAAATACCATGGCAACACTTATGAAACTTGAATAAAATTAAAAACATACTTTATACAATAAGTATACGTGATAACCGTAATTCATATAGCATTGTATCATTATGGGGATTGGACTGAATTAACGGAGAAGTATGTTATAGCAATTGATAATCCTTACTATGTGCCAATTCAATCAAAAGGTATTAACCTTGAATTATTTAGAATTAATGAAGGATACAGCTCATATGTTAAGGAATTGATAAATAGAATTAGGAATCATGGAAGTACAATAGTTAAGGTTATTAATGTGATTCCGGGTAAGGCATATACGGATACGGTAATGTATGGTGACTATGATAAGAGTATCAAATCTGTCTTTGTTAATAACATGTTCATAATAAGTTATTCAAGTTTCAAATATGGCTTAGAGTATTACACCGCAATACTGCCGCCCATTAAGGCTTCAGTAAGCAAGACTTTATCAGAATTAAAGAGCCAACTTAAGGAGAAAGCTAATGTAATATCCCTTAAGCAGGAAAGGGTAAGTCGTTTACCTACGAAGATTGTCTCTGAGTTAACGCCAATGGAGAGGAATGTAATTAATACAGCGTATGAACTGGGCTTTTTCAATTATCCACGTGGTGTTAACCTCGATGATATAGCTAAGGAATTGGAATCATCAAAGGCAACCGTGGATTATCATCTAAGAAATGCTATAAGGAAAATCATTACTAATTACATGGGAAAGGAGAAGGAATTAGGCTGGGGACAGTACTAAATGCCTAGGCATGCCATGGGTTAGTTTACTTCTTCATCCGAATTTAGATTCATCATACTTCACTGGAATTAGGTAATACTCATATTTTTCTAATGTATTATTTTAATAATATAAGAATATTTAGAAAATAATTAATATGTGTCGTGAGTACTTTCAGTAGAATATACTAATACTTATAAGTGTTAACTAATAGTCATTACTAATGATTAGCAAACGCATGCTAATAATTGGATTAATACTCTCGCTTACATTACCTGGAAGTGTAACCAATGCTCAGACTGCCATATCAACCCCCAATTTCATTATTTATAATGAAGTAAACGCCAGCAGTGAATTCATCGGTAAATTGAGCTACTTTATTCAATACGTCTACAACGATTATGTTATTAATAATAGGTTAAGCATGATGCCGCCATGTAATGGTTCAAAGTATATTGTTTATATCACAAATAATGTAAGTGACCTAGGCGGGTACGTATCCTACGGTCCACTATGCATTAGTTACATTGAATTCAACAGTAACGCTAACATACCCTACTCAGTGTACTACACACTCCTCCACATGGTAAGTTACTTCGCTGAAGCCCCAGACTACGATTCAAAATGGTATGGCGTGGCTTCATCTGTGGGTTTAACTGAACGTCTTAGTCACATGTGCAATTACGTTAATTTATTTTTCATTAATAAATATTGGTTAAGAAACCCATACGATTACTTCAACCAGTACCCATACTATGGTGCATTCCCATATGGGGCATTATTCTATTGGTTAATGAACCAATACACGCCGCAATTCATACTAGCTATGACCCTTAACTCAACGCAGCCAACTAATACTTGGGTTAATGTTGAGTACGTAATTTTCCTAACATCAATAATTCATGGGGTTTACCTATGTGATACCTTATATAAGCCCACCTTCACCGTTATCAACCCTAATAGTACACTATACTTAGTGATGCCAGGTTTAACCGCAAGGTACTTTGTGGTGAATGGATTAATTAACGGTGCATTAACTATTAATGTTTATGGTAATGTAACAAGCGACCTAGTGATTAATGAGACAATATTTGTAACAAATGGTTCAGTCTACATAGCCCTAGTGAACCCAACCTTGAGCCAAGAATTAGTTAAGGCTGTGGTAACGTATCATGGAAGTACCATGAGTAGGGTCACTAACCAATACTTAATACTAGTACTGGCCGTAATGATGCTGTTCCTTACGATTATTCTCCTCACCCAATTAAGGAATCACTAGGACTTTAACCTACTTAAACCAAGGTGAAGTTAACTTCAGGTGTAAGCCCCTTCTCATGACCCCACTGTAGTAGGACTCTAATAGCCTTCTCCCCATCATTCCCAATATCTATGGTGTAGTTATTAACGTACATGTCTACGAACCTACCAGTATCACTCATGTTAAGTCCCCTTGAGAATCTCATGGCGTATTCAAGGGCCTCCTCCCTATGCTGTATAGCGTACTTTAAGGACTCAAGTAATGCATCCTTAATTAGCTTAACATTGCTCATGCCTAAGGATGACTTAACAACATCTAGGCCTAGGGGTGTAGGTAATCTGGTTTGCTCATACCACCACTCCCCTAAGTCCATTATGTTTCTTAAACCATACCTCTCATAGGTTATTTGACCCTCGTGAATCAGTACCCCAGCATCAACTGCACCACTAATTACAGCATCCATTATCCTATCAAAGGGCACCTCAACGGTCTTAACATTAGGCATGGCCAGCTTAAAGAGTAAAGTAGCCGTGGCGTAGGTTCCAGGCACGGCAACAAGTTCAATTTTACCACCCTTACCAACTACCACTGGGCCATACTTAAGCCCCATTGATGCACCAACCCTAAGCACATAGTACTTATCAGCCACATAAGCCAACGCATGAGTACTTATAGCAGTAACATCTAGCCTACCGTGTAGTGCAAGCTTATTTAAAGTCTCAATATCCACCAGGAACTCCTTTATTTTGAAGGGAAAGTTAACTTTACCTGCAGTTAATGCGTAAAACATGTATGCGTCATCCGGGTCAGGACTATGGCCAATTAACAACTCCATAGGTAAGTCTAACTTCTGCAGCTTTATAACCATTTACAGTGGATGCCTAGGAGTTTCATTAAAAATGAATGGAAGAAGCCTTACTTTTCAAGGCTGGGAAACAAAGGTAAGCATTAGGTAAGGCAAGGTTACGTTAAAGCTTGTTCTAAGGAGTAGTATTCATGGTAATTTCCAGATTCCACTAATCAACTACTATGCTTCTTACTCTATTACCTATCTTAACATCCTTAAAGAATCTCGTGTAGAAGTATATGTTGACGCCATTAATGATTACTGCTATTACAAATGGGACAGGTAATGCAATGTAGTCAATCATGACTCCACTGGATAATGTGGCAGCTGCAGATGGTAGTAACCTGGCTGCTTGATTAGCACCGGCTGTTGTGGATCTTGAGCCTTGACTAACCAGGCTCATCATTAACGCTGACTGTGCAGGTAATGACACAATCCTGAACATTACGTAAACTAAGTAGGCCACCATAGCTATGGTCACGTCATAGCTTAACACTGGTGAGAAGCGGTTAACGAAGGGTAATGTAACTAGGGCTGCAGTGGATATTGACCTCGTTAAAACCACGGTCTTAACGAAGCCAAGCCTATTAGTTATGACTGGCGTTAATAGTGATATTAATGCAGCGGCTAAGCCACCTAGGAAGAAAATATTCCCTATCTCCCCCTTAGGTATCTTAAGGAGTATTTCAAAAACTATGGGTAGGAAGGGTGTTACTAAGCCTTGCCCAATACCATTAAAGGCACCAGTTAACACGAACCTCCTAATAACCTTCCTATCGCTTTCATTCAACTTACCATTAATTGAACCACACTTCCCCTTAGCCACACCTTCACTGTACCTATCTCTAACGGGTAGTATTGTTAGGAATGATAATGTTGAAAGCACTAAGGCAATCATGAAGCCCTCCCTATAACTCAAGTGAGCCAATAATGCACCCACAGCCCCGGCTAAACCTGAGGCTAGGTTAAGTAGTGAATACACCATTGTCCTATTCTCCTCATTAGTCTTATCAGCTAACAATGCAGTCATCATGGGGGCTACAATAGCCCCGACGCTACCGCTTGCTAATGCCCCAGCAGTACCAAATCCACCTAATGCTGCTGCAACAATTAGTAAAGCGTAGTTTGAGGTTAATAGTAATATTGCAGTTGCAATTGGCAGAAATAGTAACGTTATTAATAGCATCCTCTTCCTCCCATAGCAATCGCCAAGCCTACCGAAGTACAGGCTCATTAAGGGCGTGGCGAAGGCGCCAACCCCGAAAAATATGCCTATTAATGTAGCGGATAGGTGCAGTACGTTATATAGGTAAAGCCCTGTAGTAACACCAAGGGCACCTGTAGCAATACTTCTAAGAACTCTAGATGACAATATGAGCACTAAGTCGCTTTTATCGTCCATGAATAATGCAGCATCAGTGACATTTTTAAAACTAACCCATTACCCAACCCTTTCTAACCTCTTAGATTGATTCACCAGGAGCCATATCTTTTAACACTTCACTACCCTGTAACCCCTTGCCGTAGCATGGTTTGTTAAGTAGCTTATTTGCCCAAGAACTTCCCCACCTCACTATAAGAAATCCTATACCTCCCACCCACAGTCTTCACAACCCTTATCTTCCCCTCCCTAATCCATCGTAGGAGCGTTGAGTATGATATTCCCAGCATCCGGCAAACCACCCTAGGCCCCAGCAGCCTCCCCACAAAATCAGTTAATAATGAATATAAAAAGAATTCTATCAACACGAAAAAGAATTCAGCCCAGAGGCAAGGTGGAGCGATAAATAGGAAACCCGCAAACAGTAGCTTACTGAATTGCAATATGTGTATGTTAATGTTGAGCGTATGATTAATGCATGAGTGCATTATGTAGATTCCTCGGTAACTTTAAAGCTCCTTAATCATATTGGGGCTATAGGTTAAATGCGAGTACTACTTACGCATTAATTCAGCCTCCTTCATGGCCTTCCTGAGCAGTAATGCTACTACGTGTTCGCAGGGTTTCATTGAATTCCTGCACTTGCTGCAGCTCCACACCTCATTCTTTAAGTCAACCTCAACCCTAGCGCCATTAACATACCCCCTGACCACTGATCCATCTAGTGATTCATCACTTATCTTGTCTAGGAGTAATTTGGCTCTCTCTATTGTTAACTTAGGTATCCTTAAACCCATCATCCTGCTTACTTCATTCTCGTAATTTTCATCATTCTTAACGCCCCAGTACTTATCTAGGTTTATGTCGCCACCACCGTATTCAAGTACCCTATTCCTGAGCTTCACTACTATTGGTACTTGACCACCAACCATTGGACCCATTATGAGTGACTCACCAATATTCAATGATGCAAGTATCTTATCTAAGTTACTGTTCATCAATTCCCCCGCCTCAAGTAATGCTTCCCTATCCTTAGGGTTCACTATCCTGAGTAATGCGTAATTCTGCACTTGGCTCAGTATATCTTGGTCAATCTTAGATGGCCTTTGGGTTATTAGCACTAGGAACACGCCGAACTTCCTGCCCTCCATTGCTATCCTGGAGAGTATGCTATATGTTAATGTCCTTCTACCGTTACCTGGGGCGAAACGGTGCGCCTCCTCAACAACAATCACCACTGGGTAGGGGTACTTGGGTCCAGGTAACCTTCTCACGTAGTTTATCCTAGCTTTAAGAACCCTATTGAGTATACTGTATGCTACATGGTCCTGAACCGAGTCATCTAAACCCGCTAGATTAATCACTGATGCATGCCTAGCCTTAAGTAATTTAAGTAACCGTGTGCTTAAGGGTGAGTAAACCCCAAGTCTCCTAAGTTTCCTAACATACCTCCTAGCCGCTAATGCTGCATGACGACCCGCTGATTCGTTAGTTAGGTTATTAAGCTCAGAGAGAACCATGCTGAGTCTCCTGAAGTACTTGTTACCATTCAGGTTACTTGTAGGGTACTTGGTTCCGAATAAACTCTGCAGCATGCCTACCTGTATTCTTCTACCTGAGGCTACTTGAGCCAGCACCTTCTCCATGTTCCTTAACGTCGCCAACTTGGGGTCACCATAGGCCTTAGCCGCCAACTTAACGCAACGGTGAGCCAGGGAGAAGGCTTCCCTAACCCTAATCGCCTTATCATCAATACCTGACACTGAGGCTATGTGGTCAGGGTCAGCCACCATTAACCCAACCCTATAGGTTAAGTCACCGATATGCTGTTTAGAAAGTTTAAAGATTGTTAACCCAACGTTATCCATTTTACTCACAGTCTCCTTAGCCTTAACGTACTCACCATGTGGATCCAGGATTAGCACAGTAGCGCCTAGTTTCAATAACTCCTCAATAACCAATACACTAAGCCAAGTCTTACCATTACCAGTAGCCCCTATTATAGCCATGTGCCTACTAATCGCCTTTTCATTTAAGCAAACTTTAACATCCTGCATGCTTGCTAAGTAACCTATGCATAACCTACCCCTCAGGCCTAAGTATGATTTAACCAGTTCAGGATCAGCCTGATAAACTGGGGTGGACACTGGTGGTGGTGCTTCAGGTAGCTTCAGTAGATCCCCAGTCTTCTTACCTATTATGAGTAGCTTAACTAGGACAGTCTCCACGGGCTTAACCCCATCATTGAAGACCACTGGTGCCAGGGAGTCACTGACCCTGTATAATTCACGGTTTATTCCAGTTACCTGAGCCAGGACTTTTGCATCACCATGGTTATAGTAGACGTAGTCAAATAATTTAATGTCATCAGCATGCCTTGGGTTAGCGATTACCGTTAATTCATCCACGCCATTATTGCCAATGATGTAACCCACTGGTTCCATTCAAGTAATCCACATTGCATGTATTATTAAGTATTATTAGTAAGTAGAGTGTGGGATTCCCTTTAAGTTTAAGTTCCTCAAGTACTGGCGTTAAACAATAGTTCACTAATACTTTAAGACTATACGGAACAGTGAAATAACTCAGTGCAGTTAATTATTCAGTGCCCGACATATTCATGGACTTACTTATTAAGGAACTCAACTCAGTGTCAAGTGAAGTGGAGGGTATTGAGAACAACTTAATCGGCTTAGATGAGACTGTGGATCCACTGTGGATTAAGGTTAATGCCTCAAGCGGCTTCACGAAGACTGTGGCTGTTGATGGTGGGTTACAGGAAGTTAAGTTAAGCAACGGTTACTCACTCAGTATGGCTAGGGCTATTGCGGTCAACAACATGGGTGTTGAACCGATTAGAACCGTTAAGGTATCCCTATTCCCTGAGTCATCACCTGGTGGCATACTAACAATGGGTGTGCTTGAAGTTAATGCAGCCTTAAGGGCTATTAATGAATACGGTGGGTTAAGGTTCGTGCTCATGGATGGTTCACTGTTCGCTAAAATACTTGAAGCACTTCACATAATACTGTTGGGCAGGAACATTGGTGAAATATATGCTATACCTGAGGCGGTGAATTTAATTAACGCCACCTCCAGGTTAATTAATGAGGCAGTTAAGAGGGGGATTAAACTCCTCTTCATTAGTAAGGATAATAGCCTCAGGGTGTATAAGGAGTATTTAATTCTAAGAAGGTTAAGTGAAAGTAAGGTTACTCAGCTTAGGGAGCTGGCTAGTGAAGGGTTGAATTACTACTCAGTCACTTGGTCAAGGGTACTGAGGGCACGTTTCTTCAAACTAATGAAGAACCTTGGGGGGAGCAAGGAATCTCAGTTAATAAGTATGCTTCTTAATCAATCAGTAAGTGACTCAATAATACTCTTATCGTCATTACGTAGGGTTAACTTGAATCACGGTATAGTGAAACCCATGATAATAAGCGGTGGTTTAAGTCCACGACTAAGCCGTCTAACTGAATCAGACCTAGATTCCCTAATAGAGAGGAGACTTAATGAGTCATTGATAATGAGGGGGATTAAGCCAAGTCTAGATTCCTCAACATTAATTAACCTACCTCAAGTAGCCTTAACCTACGTAGCGGTCTCCCCGAATGATTCACCAATACTCGTGGAATTACCTGTAATGGATGGTGGCTTCCTGCAGAGACCCAAGATTAGGGATCCTACCAACGTCAGTGAACTCATTGAAGTTTCAGGGCTAATCATTAGCGATTACGTTGACCCAGTTAGGTATAATGGCCTATTAACGTTGGCTCACGTTTACGCCAACTTCACTGTTAACCAATTAAGCGAATACATGGCTATACTTCAAAGTAAGCTTGGGTTAAGGTTCTCAAGGAGACTTGGCCTAACAATACTTTAAGGCTCCATTACGGAGTATTATTGAACAAGGAATGACGAATGAATTAAAGGACTCATGGTTAATTAGGGCTGGAAGCATTTAAAAATGATTAAGCAATCACTATAGTCTAATGAAAGTCTTCGTAAAAGAGCTTAGGTACACTTCCAGGAGGCAGGTTGAGGTCATTGACATCACCAGTGACGTTGAGAATGCTGTTAATGAGAGTGGGGTTAAGAATGGTATTGTTTTAGTCTTTGCCCCCCATGCCACAGCAGCGATTATACTTAATGAGGATGAGAGTGGGTTGCTTAAGGATATTGAGGATAAGATTCTTGAATTATTCCCAAGAAGGGGGAATTATAGGCATAATTTAATTGATGATAATGCTAACTCGCACTTAGCAAGCGCCTTCCTGGGGCAGGGTAAGGTAATACCCCTTGTTAATGGTTCATTAATAAGGGGCACTTGGCAGAACATACTCCTGGTTGAGCTTGATGGACCCAGGGCTAGTAGGAGGGTGATGGTTGAGGTGATTGGTGAGTGAACAACATTGAAGTATTGGTGACTTACCTAATAATAGGTTTATCAGCGTCAATAGCCTTAAGCATCATTGCTGTTAAGGCTAAGGTAATAAGGAGAAGCGCCATACCTCAATCAGTGCTTGTCGGTACCCTAGTAACCTTATCAGGGCTTCCATCAGTCCTCCTCTTCATCCTATTCCTCCTATACGCAACAATAGTCACTAGACTAGGTAAGGAACCTAAGGTTAAGCTCGGCATAGCCTACGACCTAGAGGGTAGGGGGGCGCGTCAAGTTGCTGCAGTGGGCTTTACACCATCAATAATGGCCATGGTGAGTTCAGTCACGTATGCAATAGGCTTGGTAACAGTAGCCAAGATATTCTTAGTATCCTACGTAGCGTCCTTAGCGGCAACATCAGCTGACACGTGGGCTAGTGAAATTGGGGTACTTTCTAAGAGTGAACCGTTCTTAATCATAATGCCTAAGGCTAAGGTGACGCCAGGTACATCTGGTGCGGTTACGTTGCTTGGAGAGTTAAGTTCACTGGCTGGTTCAACAGCAATTGCCTTAACCTACTTAGTCTTAGCTGTAGTATTCAATAGGTCACCTGGTTGGATCAAGTTCAACTGGGATACAGTTAACCCATCAATGCAAGTAATCCTACTGGTACTTGCGCTGGGTTACCTTGGGGAGGTTATGGATAGTTTACTGGGCGCCTTAACGCAACCTAAGTATTACTGCGATAGGTGCAGTATGATTACTGAGCAGGAGATCCACACGTGTGGGAGTAAGACTAGGTTAATTTATAATCCTAGGATTAAGTTGAGTAACGAGGACGTTAACCTATTAACTAGCCTAATAGTAGCCGTTATTGCGGTGCTGGTTAGTTTAACATTCAGCCGTTTATTAGGTTAATTAACCAGCTTAGTTACCTTTAGCACGTATATTCAGGAATCATACTCCTGAGTATTCAGGACTAGATAACGTATACTTAGTGAATCATACCTTGTTAAATAGGGGGATTCCAGTTAATTCATGGCTCAGGAACGCGCAAACTACCCCTCTGACTTTAGGGAGGTTGAAAGGTGGGTTAGTGAGGCCCTCTACAGGTCAATTAGCAGAGCCATGGGTACCTGCGTCAGCTTCACACCTAAGACACTGCTTGAGTACATTAATAAGGAGAACGTTATACCAGTCGTCCTGACCCTAATTAAGCATATCCTTGAGGAGCTTTATAGGCATGGATTACTGGAGAAGGATCAAAGTAGAAGCATTGTTAGGTACAGGGTATGTAGGAACAGCCCACTGTGGAACCTAGCCAAGGATAGTCAGGACCCGTCAAAAATACTGACCCTCCTAATGACCATAGTGGAGTAGTTAAGGCGCTAGCAGTATTTTACCTATCCTGGACCCGGATTGAAGAGCATTAAGGGCTCTTCCAAAGTCCTGTAGCGGATACTTAGCGGCTACAATCGGCTCCAGCCTACTTAACCTAGCCATATTGAACACTGAAACTACATCACTCCTATTAGCCGCTATATTACTCACTATGGTTATGTCCTTAAGTATTACATAACCCAACCTTAATTGGTATGATTCATCAGGGTTCACATTACCCACAAGCAGCATCCTACCACCAATTCTAAGACTCCTCAAGGATTCACCAATAGTGGGTGTGCCCACTGTTTCAATTACTACATCCACACCATCACTTATGCTCCTTTTAACCTCCTCACTAAACCTTGAACCAACAATAACACTATCAGCAAACCTACCTAAAACCTCAGCCTTCTCCTCATGACTGGTGACGGCTATTACCCTAGCCCCCATGGCCTTGGCAAGTTGAATAGCATGAACACCAACACCACCACCTGCGCCAGTTACAAGCACAGTCTCACCAATGCTTAACCCAATCCTCCTAAGCCCCTTATGAATCATGGCTAATACACACGGTGTCAAGACAGCTAACTCATCACTAACCCAGTCAGGTACCTTAACCAATGAGTTACCAGTGACCCTAGCATACTCAGTGAAGAAACCATCAATCTCCTCACCGAAGCTGAGCCTACTCCTACAGTAAGCCTCCTCTCCCCTTAGGCACATGTCACATGCACCATCCACACTGTGAAGTATGGGTACAACCCTATCACCAGGCTTAAACCTAGCATCATTAGACTCCTCAACAACACCCACAGCCTCATGGCCGAGCACCACAGGGTACTTCATCCTTGGGTAATAACCCCTCAACTGGAGGAGGTCCCTATAACACAATGCAGCATACTTAATTTTAACAAGAACCTCACCAACCCCTGGAACCGGCTTAGGTAATTCCATAACATTAAACTTACCCTTCTCAGTCACTACAATTGACTTCACGGGCTAGCCAGTACCCAGTATTATTAAGTATTTAATGTTAATTAAACTGCAATGTGCTTAAAGAATTGGATAAATAAAGATTATTTTAATTTTAAAGTAAGAGGTAATTAACTTACCTCCTTCTTAACGCTATTACTGCAGCCACTGCCGCTATGACTACTACGATTACTATTATTCCCGCTATTATTGTTGCGCTTACTACTGGTTTCGCCACAGTCACTGTACTAACTGTTGTTACTGTGGTTGGTGTCGCCGTGGTCACATTTCTGAAATACCTATGGAGTTCACTTATTTTAATGGGGCAGCTAAAAATAATC
>ERZ1669250.499-NODE-499-length-17356-cov-5.378938_pt1 | contig 17356 bp, 21 predicted proteins | sample MGYA00579295_ERZ1669250 | MGnify/ENA primary metagenome ERZ1669250 (study PRJEB41166, sample SAMN08046056) | hot springs metagenome | biome: hot spring; feature: acid hot spring; material: thermophilic sediment; isolation source: thermophilic sediment from acid...
GATTTCATCAAGTGTTTTAAGGATCTTTTTAGGAATATTTCTCATATGGGTTAAAATGCGGAGTTACCAACAGATCTTTTAGGGTACAGGTTCATTAAAGCGCATATAAAATGATCATTTTCTATTTCGTTCCATGAATTCCATAAATTTGCCTACAAGTTCATCAAAAAGCGATTCCCTGTATGTTGTCAGGGTATTTATTATCAGTTCTTCATCGTAAAGATAATATCTGCATTCTTTTTCTTCACATATCTCTCTTATTATTTTTCTTTCCTTCAGTTTTGTTAGATTGTTTGTTAAAGTTTTCTTTGAAGTATTCACCATTGAATATAATCCAATTAGTGTAATGCCTGGATTCATTGCAATGTTTATTATAATTCTCTTTGTAATGGAGTTCCTTAAATATGGTAATACAGTTTTCATCATCTGGTTTGGCATCTTTATTGGAAAGTATACCTTTAGATTGTCTATTTCCTTTTCCGAAATAAGATTATTTTTAATCAAAACGTTCAGATGGTACTGTAATTCCCCTGTATTCATATTCAGAATCTTGAGTAATTCCCTGAAATGTATACCAGGATTTTTTTCGATAGTTTCGTATATTTTCCTTCTACTTTCCAGATTTAAAACCAAAAGATCACCTTACCATCGCCAGGAACAGGAATACCATGATTACAATATTGAATGACAGAAAGAACCATGTAGGTGTCAGGTATTCAAGAGAAGAGTTTATAAAAACTATGATTGATTCGATTAAAAATGATAGCATTGAGACAAGGAAGAATCCATATTTCATATCCCTCCTGATCAAAAATGATCTGAGGGATATTGCTGTAAAAAACACTGAAAGAGCAAATTGCACACCTGCTAACAATTCAGACATCATCCATATTATAATAAAAAGGGTAAATTATAAATTTTACAATTCTTAATTTTGTTCAATGTGGATTGGTATAGATGATACTGATGGCCCAAAAGGTATGTGCACTACATACCTGGCAATAAAAATAGCAGAAAATACACGGTATGACCTTATAGGCCTTCCAAGGCTTGTAAGGCTAAATCCTAATATTCCATGGAAAACCAGGGGAAATGCTGCAATCTCAATTAGAATTGGTAAAGGAAAAGGGGAAAAAATCAAGATAGGGAATGTAAAAGGCAAAGACATTTTTGCATATTCTCACATAAGGGAAGAACCCGATCCAGAATCCATACTTGACTATGTTTCCGGAATAGTAGAAAAATATGCATTGTTTAATGTTGAAAAAACATCACCGGGAATAGTTGTAACGGAAAAAAAGATAAGTGAAAAATTATACTGGATGGCAGTCAGGGATGTGTTATCTTTTGATGATATAGAAATTTTCTTAAAAAAATCTCATTATAGAGGTTACAAGAGAAAACTTGGATTAATAGGAGCGGCATCCGCAATATCATGGAGGCCGAAAAAATTTACCCTTGAACTTTTAACCTACTTGTCAGAAGATAAATGGAGCCAGGAAAGGTTTGTGGATGAAAAATCAGTTATTGAAATGGATAATAGGATAAAAACCACATTTGAAAATTATGATTACCTGAACAGGAAGATCATGATAAAGCCTGAAACGCTGACACCAGTTTTATATGGTATACGGGGAACAGATTTTCATGATCTGGAAAATGCCATGAAAATTGTCAGATCTGATCATTTTGATTCTTATATCATATTTAAAACCAACCAGGGAACAGATGATCATATTATAAAGGGAAAAATATCTAATATTAGGGAATACCGATCATACATGATTAAGGGAGAGGTTATTGAAAAACCCAGAAGAATTCCGGGCGGACATGTTTTATTCAGAATTTCTGATTCTACAGGAATAATTAATGTTGCGGCATATGATCATACATTACAGTTCAGAGAGATAATAGAAAAACTTGAATCCGGTGATAAAATTGTTATATATGGTTCAGTCAAGAAATATAATGATACGCTCAATATTGAAAAGATAAGAATCCTAAGCCTTTCTGAAAAATATGAATATGAGAATCCGAAATGTCCGGTATGCAAAAAATCCATGGAATCTGCTGGTAGGGGAAAGGGGTTCAGGTGCAGGAGATGCGGAACATACTATCCTGAAAAAATTAAAATTAGAATCGAGAGGGATATAAAACCGGAATATTACCAGGTCCCTGAAATTGCCAGAAGGCATTTATCCATGCCCGTTGAATTCATCGGGAAAAACATAAACGATTCTTCCATCCCCGTTCCTTAGTACCTTTGCATTTATTCCATATACAGAAGAAAGGATTTTGTCATTTATAACTTCATCCGGTTTACCACTCGAAACCATTTTTCCTTCATTCATCAGAAATATCTCATCACAGAACCTTATTGAAAGGTTTATATCATGCATGCTCATGATTACCGTTTTATCTCCATTTTTGACCATTTTATTGAGCAATTTCATTATCTCCAGCTGATATTTTATATCAAGGTTTGATGTGGGTTCATCAAGAACTATAACCCTGGATTCTTGGGCAATAGCCCTTGCGATCAAAACCCTCTGCTTTTCCCCTCCTGAAATTTCTCTTATTGACCTGTTTTCAAGATTTTTTATTCCTGTAATTTCCATTGCATTTTTCACGATATCTAAATCATGTTTATTAAGATCTGATAGTAAGGGGATATGTGGATATCTCCCCATCATCACGATCTCTTTTACAGAAAAATCGAAACCGAGGGTAAGATCCTGCGGAACATATGATATGATTCTTGAAAGAATTTTTCTATGAATATTTTTTATATTGTAATTATCAACAAAAACATCACCTGAGTAATCGTTAATGATGCCAGAAATGATTTTTAACAGTGTGGTTTTTCCTGACCCGTTGGGACCAAGGACAGAAATAATTTTTCCATCATTTATCTCCATATTTATGTTTTTAAGACTGAATTCTCCACCGTATGAAAAATCCACATTTTTTAGAGAGATCATGACCAGTACCTCCTCTCAACTGCAATCAGATAGAGGAAGAATGGTATTCCTACAATAGATGTAACGATTCCAACGGGCAGTTCTTCTATTATGTTGAATGATCTGGCAATGGTATCTGAAATTACCATGAATGAACCACCTAGAAAAATTGAATTTAAAAGTACGAATCTGTTTGATGCCCCTCCCATCATCCTTATAATATGGGGGATTATCAATCCAACAAATCCAATAATGCCTACGAATGCAACGCTTACTCCTGTCAAAAGTGAAGAGATGAAATAGAATAAAATTCTTTTAGAACCAACATCCATGCCGAGCGATTTTGCGTGTTCTTCACCGAGCATGAATAAATCCAGATCCCTTGAAAATATAAAAAGTAAAATTGAAGAAGGCAAAAATATTGAAAATGTTATATAAACCATGTACATCTGAGATCCGCTGAAACTCCCCATTAGCCAGTAAAACAGGTAATCAAGGTCCTTGCCGTCAAGGTACATCATGTAGGATACAATCGATGAAAAGAATATTGAAATCCCGAGACCGGCAAGCAAAAGATTTTCACTTCTTTTTCCTCCCGATAAATATGATATAGTAAATGCGAGTGTTGTTGCAAACATTGCGCCCAGAAACGCAAATAGGGGCAGATAGAGGACAGAAATCAAATATATATTCAATATCACTGCTATTGTTGCTCCAAATGCTGCCCCGGATGCAGTTCCGGTTATATAAGGATCCGCAAGAGGGTTTCTGAATACTGATTGCATGACAACTCCAACAGATGAGAGGGATCCCCCAACAATGAATGCGAGTAGTATTCTTGGCATTCGAATATCAAAAATTATTGTACCAAAAATCCCCCCATCCTTTATCAAAAATATATATTTAAGAATATCAATAAAGGAAATATTTACCGGACCAATGGAAAGTGAAAAAATTATAACAAAAAATGAAACGATAATTATAAGTAAAGTAAAATAACCTTTGGATTTTTCATTTTTCAATATCATTTTCTTTACACCATGTATTTTTAAGTATTTTTTCAGCCCTTTCCTTAATTTCACCTTCAAGATTGTTTATTATTGAATTAAGCATTTCAAGACCTTCACAAACCCTGTTTTTATATGGTTTAATTTCAACAATATTCTTGTATTTTTCTCTGGCCATTTTTGCCTCATCAATCTTTTTGAGTTTTGTTGCAATTACAGATAATGTTAACCAGGAATATGCATAATCCGGATCAATATCCAAAGACTTTTTTATCATTTCGTATGCCAGATCGGGTTTGTTAAGTTTTAGTGCAGCCCAGGAACCCCATAGGTAGGATCCTGCCTTCTCCATTTTTATTGAATCCCTTATATGATATTCCAGTGCTTTTTCATAAGCCATGATACTTTCCTCTTTTCTTTTTACCTTTTCAAGACAATCCCCATACCCATGCCAGGCACCGGCCAACAGATCTTCAGGAATATCATCTCTCTGGAGAAGAACGGAATAAAAGTATACACAGTCATCCCATTTCATCATGCAGACGGTAGATTCAGCAAGCTTATACAATGAATAAGTGTCATTCATACATTACAGTTATAAAAAATCATATTTAATCTTATTCAAGTAAATTTTAAATAATTAAAATAAATTTAAGTTCAGGGTGATATAATGAAGAATTCTGTTGCCGCGATAATAATAATTGTGGTTCTAGTACTGTCGTTCTTTGGAGGATATTATTACACTGTAAATTCAATTAAAAACCAGAGTTCAACAGCACAGTCAAAAAATCAGACGGCTCAGATAAATTATGTCAGTGTAATAGATGATCTAAACAATATTGTAAAAATAAAGGAACCTGTTAACAGGATAGTGTCCCTTGCCCCATCATGCACGGAAATTGCATTTTCCATAGGACTGGGTAAAGATGTAGTGGGGGATACCGTTTATGATACGTTTCCTCAGGGAGCTGTAAACATCACAAAAGTAGGTGGGTTAACGAACGTTTCTGTTGAAAAGGTTCTCTCATTAAATCCGAACCTTGTACTTGCATATGGAGGAATATACGATCCAAATGCAATAACACAGATCGAGAATGCCGGCATTCCCGTTTTATTCATGAATCCTGAAAACCTCGATGGAATAATACATGATATATTCATGCTTGGATATGCCACAGATGATGTTTCAAATGCATCAAAGATTATAAATGCAATAGAATCATTTGAAACAGATCTGAATGGCATTACTGCCAATGTTACAAACAGAAGTACTGTATTTTATCTTGGATGGTACAATCCAATATGGACGGCCGGCGAAAATACATTCATAAACGATCTTATCATTCAGGCCGGTGGAATAAATACAGGATCGGTGGGAGTTGGTTATTACATAGCAAATCCAGAGAGCATAGTAAATGAAAACCCACAATGGATCCTTGTATCACAATCCCAGGCGTTTCTTTTAAATCAGTTTGAAAACAACAGCATGTTTTCCAACATTACTGCTGTAAAATTAAAGCATTTCATAATACTTCCGGACTATTACATTGAAGAGCCAGGGCCTCAGATATTTATTGGTATATACATGGTATTTCAAACATTATATCCTAATCTGGCAGGAAAGGTAACGCCTTTAAATATGAATCAGATATATCTTTCGAGCTGAGATGACCCATGTTTATCATATAACAAAATTTCCAGATCTTTCCTCCTACCTATTTTTTTATGGATGCAACTGGGATTGTGAATTCTGTATTTTAAAAAAATCAAAATATGATATTCACGCAGAAAAGATTGAAACAAGGCGTATAAGATTTCTCTCCACGGACGAAATTTTAAAAATATTAAAGGATAATGGAATAAATGAAGTATTTCTTGGAGGCGGTGAACCCACAATTGACCCATCCCTGATTGATTTAATGGAATTACTTAAGAAAAATGGGATTAAAATAAATATTCTTACAAATGGTGAAAACCTGAATGAGAAGATTGTATATCTGGCTGATAGAATAGCATTTTCAATAAAAACTCTTGATTCCAAAAAAAATATAGATATAACCGGCAGGGACAATAAAAAATCTCTTGAAAATCTTGAAAAATTGGTCAATGAAAAATTCTCATTTGAAACGGTATATTCAGAGCCCATAATTGGATGCCAGAATGCAATAGAAATATCAGAATATATTTCCAAATTTTTAAAAAATCCAGTTTTAAGGATTGATATGATGATTGAAGTATCTCCAAGATTTCCAAGACCTGATGAAAATGATGTTGATTCATGCATAAAATACATAAATGAAAAAATGAATGTCAGAGCATTCAGAATTAAATCAAAAGAAAAGAGGGCAGTGCAGGTATACCCATGAATCTCATAGTAATTGTATTCATAGCATCCATAATAATGGATCTCATAGGGGAATATCCCTCAGTGATTCATCCCGTAGTCTGGATAGGTAGAACCATAAACTTTTTTGATAAAAAATATATAAGGAAGGGGGGAATTGATATATTTTACGGCACCGTTTTTTCCATCCTGACAATAACAATTTTTTTGACTCCTTTGATATATTTGGAATGCATTCAATTTAATATATATTTGAAAATAATCATGGATGTTTATATCTTCAAATCTACATTTTCCATAGGTTCACTTTATAGGCATGTAAAATCATGTTATACCGATGATGAAAGATCACTAAGACAGAATGTGTCTAAGATTGTTGGAAGAAAAACAGAAAATCTTGATAAAGGACACCTTTATTCTGCAGCCATTGAGAGTTCAGCAGAATCGATTACAGATTCAATTTCTGGCCCAATGTTCTATTTCCTCATTTTTGGAATTCCAGGCGCATTTTTTTACAGAATTATAAATACCCTTGATTCCATGATAGGTTACAAAAATGAAAGGTATTTTTATTTTGGGAAATTTGCAGCCAGGTTAGACGATGTCATGAATTTCATTCCTGCAAGGCTTACATCCCTGTTATTTTTCCCATTTTCATTCCACCGGGTGAAGGATTCCCTTGCAAAATACAGGAAAATAAAGATAAATGGGATGTATACCATGGCACCGATGGCCGCCATACTACAGAGAACACTGGAAAAAATTGGTTATTACAGGGTTGATTATGGTCCATTGCCAGGAAAAAATGATTTATTAAGGGCCCTCAGAATTACAGTTATTATATCATATACAATTGTAATCATTACAGGGGTGATGATATATGTCCTCAATTTACCATGGTGGTGCAAGGCCTTATGAATACAAGATGATTGACTTCTCCACAAACATAAATCCTTACAGAGCTGAATTTCTTGATGAAATAAAATTTGATTATACAAGATATCCATATTGTGATTATATTGAGGATATGATAAAGGAGAAGTTCAAAATTGACGGTTCCGTGATTTTCTCTGCCGGGATAACTGAACTGCTTTATCAAATAGGATATGCATTTTCAGGCAAAAAGTCAAGAATGATGGAAGTTACTTACAAAGAATATGAAAGAATATCAGATCTATTCGGCATGAAAAAGGAAATTGTAAGGAATATTGATCCTTATCCATCGGAATTGATTGAGAAGGATTCAATAGTATTCATATCAAATCCAAACAATCCCACGGGCAAATACATGGATGTTGATGATATTGTTATACAGGCAGAAAGGAAAAATTCAATAGTAATATTGGATGAGGCCTACATAGACTTTTCAGACATAATAAAAAATAACTATTCTGAAAACATGATTGTACTGAGGAGTCTGACTAAGCAGTTTGGTGTTCCAGGAATCCGTGCAGGATATGCATTCGGTAAAAAGAAATACATTGAAAGGATGAGAGAATTTTCCATTCCATGGTCAACCGGAATCACGGGATGTGTATTTACAGAATATGCAATCAAAAATTATTCATTTGTTGATGAAACAGTAAAATTAATTAGGGATGAAAAGAAAAGGATTGAGAAAACTCTCGGTATAAAGTCTGATGCGAATTTCTTTCTTGTCAAATCCCCAATGATTGACATTTACCATCATCTAAAAAATAACAATATACTGGTAAGGAACTGTGAATCCTTTGGTCTAAAGGGATACATTAGATTCTCCATAAGAAAAAGGGAAGAAAATGATCTATTGATAAATTTATTAAAAGGGACGGATATAAGAAATCATGAGGGGATAAAATATGGCCATTAAACCTTTATTCATCATGGGAACAATGTCAGGGGCAGGTAAAAGCACTTTAACCACTGCTTTCGCGAGAATATTTTCAAACATGGGCTTCAAAGTAGCTCCTTTCAAAGCCCAGAACATGTCATTGAATTCCGCGGCAGCAATAAATGGGGAGATCGCGTATGCCCAGTATATACAGGCCATAGCTTCAAGGAATATACCAGATGCAAGGATGAACCCCATTTTGCTTAAGCCTGAAAAAGATGGGTTGCACACGATTCTAATGGGTAAATTTTATGGAAAAATCGACGGTTATGAATATTTTAAATCAAAAAAGGATATATTTTTCAATTATGCATATGAAAGTTTAAAGGCTCTTAAAGAGAAGAACGATATCGTAATAATTGAAGGTGCAGGCTCTCCGGCTGAAATAAACATAGAATACGATCTTCCAAACAGGGTTCTGGCCAGGGCCATAGATTCTGTAAATATTCTTGCATCCAATATCGATGTGGGCGGGTCATTTGCTCAGATTGCAGGTACAATAATGCTGGCAAATGAAATAAAATTTCATGGATACATTTTAAATAAATTCAGGGGCGATGAGAGGCTTCTCAATCCTGCAATAAATTTTATGAGGGAAAAATTCAACATTGAGCACCTTGGCACGGTCCCGTATATGGACAGTTTCATACCTATGGAAGATAGCATGTTTGATTTCAGATGGAAAAACGGAAGGGTGAATTTTACGGTTATAAAATTCCCATACATGGCAAATTCAACCGATTTCCATCCTTTCTATTACATTAAGGATGCGGGTATAAGTTTTGCTGAAAATGCAGAGGATATAAAGGATCCGGATGTTATAATAATTCCAGGTTCCAAGAGGACAATAGATGATCTGAGATACATGAGGGAAAATGGTATTGAGGATAGAATAAAGGAACTACACAAAGATGGAACCTTTGTAATCGGAATATGTGGAGGATATCAGATGATGGGTAAAAAGATAATAGATAATGTTGAATCCAGGGCGGGGGAAATAGAAGGTATGAATATCCTAGATACAAAGACGTTATTTAACAATGAAAAAAAGGTATCCATGGTGGAGGCTGAAGTACTCCATGAAAAGATGAAAAGCATTGTTAGGGGATATGAGATACATCTGGGATTAACAGAATCAAACAACCCTTTCAGCATTGTAAATAAAGAGAACATGATACCAGTAAAGAGGTTTGACGGTTCAGTTGGGAACAATGCCATAGGAACCTATATACACGATATATTTGCAAACCAGAAATTTACAGAAAATCTGATGAAGATGTTTGATGATAGCATTCAAATAAATTATAGCATAGAAGAGATAATAGAAAAGATTTCGGAAAATGTTGAAAAGAATGTAAATATGGAAAGAATAATAGAGCTTATGGAAAATCAATGATATCCGTTGAAATATTTTTCAAACATTAAAGAAAGTATCCTGGATATATTCAAACCAAGACTGGTTGATGGGCCTGCAAATTCTATATTATCCCCCTTCATAAATGATACCATTATTGCGTCTGAAGGTGTTGCATATCCCATACCATTTTTGCATAAATAATATGCTTTAATTGAAGAGACCATGCTAATGATATCGACAGCGGCTGAAATTTTAAGTTCTCTATAAACAGCAATGATGATATTTACCGTACCCCTTTCATGACATTCCTCACCAGGAAAACATACGTGAGAAATGCCCATGCTCATGAAAATCTCTATATTGTCAGAATTGGAATAAAAAAAATTTTCAGGTATTTTGGCCATTGTAAAAAAACCAGTATATTTCTTGAGATTTAATTCTCTCAAAATTCCAACATGCATATCATTAAAATTTTCAACATATTCATCTATACCCTTAATATAAAATCCTTTTCTGTAGCCAAGATGTCCGCTGAATACTGAAGATGATAATGAATAGAGTTCAATTCCAAAAGTCCCGTAAACCAGACCCTTATCTATTTTTAATGAGGTTTTCATAAATTTCCTCAACTTTATTTTTTATTTCTTCCCATTTAATACCATATTTTTCCGCCAGATATACGGAACCGCCTGCACCAACCCCCTCCTTTACAATTCCCTTTTCATAATCCCTTAGACCAGTAAATTTTGAATCTGAAAAATCAATGTAAGAGGGATAATATTCAACACCAATTTCTTTTGCAGTTTTTGCAAAAGTTGCAATTTTGTCTTCGATTATATATTTTGTAGTTACAATCTTCCTCGGGATCTTTCCAGTTTCTTTCAATAATGCTGAAACCCCGAGCATCTGTGTACCTCCGAAAAGGTAAATGTCATTTCTGAATCCATGTGAAAAGCCAACTATAAAAGCCATCATTGGGTCTCCGAAAGACTTCAAAACATCATACCAGCTCCTAGGTTTTTTTCTATTCAGAGCCATATCAACAACCCTGTTTTTCAATTCCAGAGGATTATCTTTCATTGAAGAAGAAACCCTTGATTCATAACCAAGGGCCCTGAGGACGGCAAGAGAAGTAGTTGTACCCCCAGGGAGACTTTCTGCTATGTAAACTTCATTGAAAAGCTTTGTGAATTCCTGCCCAAGTATTTCTGACCTTTCAAGTATTTCATCCAGTTCTGGTAGGGCATCCCTTTCAGTTATATTTTCTCCAGGTTTGTCATGAATAAATACATGTGGGATCCTTGGAGGCAACATGGTACCTGACCGGACCACTATCAGGGGGAAATCAGTCAAACTTTTCACGGCCTTCGTTATTATTGCGGGGGTTGGATGGCCTTCGGGGGTTACAGGAATTGCATCTATATAAATCGGTTTTGAATAAAACAAAAATTCTGCATCCGCTACTGGGGTGTATTTTATGAGTTCATCATTAGCACCAGCCACGGTAATTCCCGGTATCTGCGAAACCATCGTATTTGAAATGACCAAAATAAACATATAAATCAAAATTTAAAATATTAAATTATATTTTAATCTTTACCTTACCCAGAATCTCTTTGAATAGTACCTGTGATTTTCTATATTTTCACCTCCTTTCAAATTTTTCTTATAATTATTAGAAATATTTTAAACCTAATAAATTTTTCTGGTATTTTTTCCAAAGAAATGTTATTTATCTCAAATGTTTTAATCCCTTTAATGTTTGATTCGTTTTCATCATTGATGGGTTTTTTTTCTAAAATTCCGGGTAAAAATGATATTAAAAAGGCCGCGGAAGTTTCTTATCTTATTCCATTGATTGGAATCATATTTGGAATAATATTTTCACTTCTTGGCATAGTTTTGGATTTCCTCCCCAAACCAATTTTTTCTGTTTTTATGGTTATTTTAATCTATCTTATCCTTGGTTTATTACATCTTGACGGTCTGGCAGATTTTTCTGATGGTATCATGGTTAAGGGGGACAGAGAAAAAAAGATAAGGGCTTTGAAAGATGTGAATACGGGTATTGCAGGAACATTTTCTGTTGTTTCGGTAATAATAATAGAAATATTTTCCATATTTACATTGAAATTGAATTATTACAGCATTTTTGCTTTTTTTATAATTTCTGAACTTTCAGCAAAATTTTCAATGTTTTTTGGTTTGTGGGAAAAATATTATCCTGGTGGACTAGGTGAAATATTCTTTAAAAATTTTAAACCTTATTATATTATAATTGGAATTTTATACACTTCCCCTTTTTATTTTATTTTCGGTTATATTTATCTGATTTCATTTACTGGAATAATAATTTCAATAATTATAAAATATATATCCCTAAACAATTTCGGTTTTGTAAATGGTGATGTGATAGGAGCAATGAATGAAATATCCAGGTCAATAACGATGGTGATATTATGCTTGGTATTGTAATGGCTGGAGGAAAGAGTTCAAGGTTCGGAAAGGAAAAAATGTTGGTAAAATTTAGGGGAGAAAGGTTAATCGATATAGCCTGCAGATCCGTTATGGAATCAAGGAATAAATGTCTGGTCGCAGTCTCTAACAACGCCCCGGAAACTCAAAAATACGTTAAAGAACATTATGATTACATTGAAACTCCCGGTGAGGGTTACTGTTTTGATGTTTCATTTATTATGAAAAATTTTGAAAAATCTTTTTTGACCGTATCATCCGATCTTCCATTCTTAAAACCATCACATATAGAGGAATTTTTATCATCATATCATGGTGGTTCCATGAGTGGTATGGTCAAGAGAAAAAATTATTTTCTTTACACAGGTATAAATGTTGTAAGCGACAGAAATATCCACAGCATTTACATTTTTAACGATTATCTTCTGGGTATAAATATCAATACAGTTGAAGACCTCAGATACGCTGAATCACTTGAGAACCTTTCCAGTTTTTAAATACCACAGATAAAGATCCAATTCTCCGAGAGACATCGAAAAAATTTTTGATAAATCCCTGAGAATGCCCTCGAGAATGATGTAATTTTTTGAATTTATTTTAATATCATCTGTTAAATTATACTCTCTCATTAAATTAAAAATGTGTTTATCTATAATTGCATAATCAAAAAATCCCACATTCCTGAGAAAATGGGAAGATTCCTTAAAACCAAAACCCTTTATGTTTTTTATCAGCCAATTTCTTTTCTCATCCTTTTCCAGACTTTTAACGGTATCTTTAATCCTGCCCGCATAAATCTGATTTTCGTATATGTATCTTGCCCTGGTATTATAAAATCTATATTTTAAACTCTTCAATCTATCCCTTAACTCTTCGTAGCTGAGTGAGGCAAATTCTTCAGGGGAAATAGAATTCTGAATTTTTATTCCCATTTCGGCAGATGTATTTGCGGTTAAAATACAGAATACCAGTTCACTGAACCAGAATTTATCATCAAGTTTTTCAAATGATCTGAATTTTTCCAATCTTTCTCTGACAACTCCATTTATTTCTGGTTTTATTTCATTTATTTTCAATATTAATTCTTCGACATCCTTCATCCATTTTAAAATTTTTATCGATTTAATAAATTTTTCATAATATGGTTTAATTTATGATATAGAAAATAAAATTTATTTTCATATTGTTTTTATTTTATCAACATGGAAATTGTAAATATTGAGGAAACAAAATTTGAAAAGGTGCTTTATGTAATTTTAAAGGAAAATGTAGATTTCAGGATAACATTTGGAATGCAGGGGAATTTTGGTGATAAGAAAGATTATGCAGGCAAAATAGTATTCAATTTTTCATGCATTCTTCCAGATGAATTTTTCAGGCAGGCCGGAATAATTCCAATTGAACTGATATCTGCGGAATCCGGTGATGTGGATGCAAAAGGTCGATTAATTGAAAAGATTTCCAAATTCTGTCAAGAACATTACAGATTGAAAATAATCGCATTTGAATATTCTCAATCTACAATAAATGTGATGAAGGAAGGCTGGAAAATATCATTGCCTGATGAATATCTATGGATTGACAAAAAAATGGGAGATACCATTTTAATGATGAAAACAAAAAATGAACAGAAAAACAACTCAAAATTTTAGATAAATAAAGGAATGTGAAAAAATCTCATATGAATAAATATAGACAATCAAAATATCCTTTTCATAAAATTAATTAATTTAAAGTGATATTTTACCATTGATCAAATAAATGGAAAGAATAGTAGATAGATATAACAGGGGAATAGATTATATTCGTTTTTCGGTAACAGGTCAATGTAATCTAAACTGTTTTTACTGTCACAAAGAAGGAATAAAATCCGTTGAACATGAATTGACCATTGAGGAAATTGAAACATTATTTAAGAAGTCAAGTGATTTCGGTATCAAATCAATAAAATTAACCGGGGGTGAACCTCTTCAGAGAAAAGATATAATTGAAATCGTTAAAATTGCATCAAAATATTTTGAAGATGTGAGCATGACAACCAATGGAATAGGTTTAGATTCGATAGCGGAAGATCTTTATGAATCAGGGTTGAAAAGAATAAACATAAGCATGCACACATTGAAAAGTGAAATTTACAGGAAAATTACAGGGAAGAATAGTCATGATATGGTAATAAAATCTATTTTGAAGGTATCTGGGATACCATTTAAAAAGAAGAAAATAAACATGGTATATCTGAATGGTTTGAATGATGAAGAAATAAAAGATATGATAGGATTCGCAGCAAATATGGATTTTACGCTTCAGGTCATTGAATTTGAAGCATCAAGAGAGGATGTTAACAGGGAATTATTTAAAAAATATCATAAAAATCTGGACAATGTCAGGGAATTTTTAAATAAATATGAATACAAAAAAACACTGAAACCTTTACACCACAGGGAAATTTACACAATAAATTTTAATGGAAATGAAGTGGAAATCGAGTTGGTTGAACCAATGTTCAAACATGATTTCTGCATGAACTGTACACGTTTAAGAATAACACCTGATGGAAAATTCAAGCCATGCATATTCAGAAATGACAATCTTGTGGATGGTTTTATTGATAATGCTTTAAAAATCGCCGTGAATTTGAGAGAACCATACTGGTGAAAATTATGATTGTTTATGATAATCATTTACATCTGAATTATGATGGCGATTTTTTAAATTCTGTCAAAAGATTTGTAAAAGAGGGTGGAAATTTTATAAATATATGCAATCTACCTAAAATGGACAATCCATACAATATTGAATATTTCAGGGAACAATATGAAAAAACAATGAAAATATCAAAACTGGTGAAAGAAAATTTTAACATCCATGTTCTGATAACGATTGGGCCATATCCTGTAGATTTTATTAAATCGGAAGAGAAACTGGGATTTGAAAACGCTTATGATCTGTTTATCAAAGCAATAGATCTTGCCTTGGAATATATAAAAGATAATAAAGCAAATGCTTTGGGAGAAATTGGAAGACCGCATTTCCATGTAGAAAAGATAATCATGGATTATTCAAATAAAATGCTTGAATATGCAATGCATGAGGCTTCAAAATATAAAATACCTGTTATACTGCATACCGAATCTGCAACAAGGGAATTATTTGCCGAACTCTCTACAATTGCCGAAAGAGCTGGAATGGAAAAAATGAAGGTCATAAAACATTTTAGCCCACCATTCATTCTGGAAGATGAAAACTTCGGAATATTTCCATCTGTAATTTCATCGAGAGAAAATGTGAAGGAGGCAATGAAAAAAGGTACACGATTTTTCCTGGAAACGGATTTTCTTGATGATCCTTCCAGGCCAGGAGCAGTTTTAGATATAACATCCGTACCCAGAAGATACAGGATGATGGAAAATCTGGACAGGGAGTTTTTTAAAAAATATGTGGAGGATGTTGAAGAAAATCTAAAAAAAATTTATGGTATAATGGATCTCTGATGTATTTTCTTAGAATATATGGCACATCCAATGGCTCCATTTGCCTGTGGATCATCCGGTACAATCACATCCATCCCAGATTTTTCTTCAATTATTCTGGCTATGGCCATGTTATTTGCAACACCCCCGGTAAAAACAATTCTTTTAGGCCTGAATTTCATGATATATGGCCTGATCCTTTCATAAACAGCATGGTTTATGCCTGCCATAAGCCTTTCCTTTGGATATTTTTCCATCATCAAACCAACCAGTTCAGTTTCTGCAAATACCGTACAGGTACTGTTTATTTTTACGGGATCCTCATAATTTCTTGAAAGGATATTGATATCAACATTTAAGACATTCGCCATTTTTTCAAGGAATCTTCCAGTCCCTGCTGCACATTTATCATTTGTTGCAAAATCATCCAGAAATCCATTTTTAACATTTATTATCTTAAAATCCTGACCACCGATATCCAGAAGTACAAAATCTTTCAACCCCGTTTGATATACAGCTCCTATTACATGAGCCCTTATTTCAGGTATTGTGATCTTTGATTTTATTGAATATCTCCCATAACCAGTGGATACGGAATCATGAAAATTTTCCTTATAATCAGAATAAATGAACTCTATTGTGGGAAGAATCTTTCTATATTCTATCCTCTCCTCCATTCCTATTATCTTAGTTGTAGTGCTTCCTATATCGATACCATAGAACATTTAACAAAAATAAGGAAAGAGGTTTAAAAAATTTACCTTATATATTCTTCCGGAACCTGCTTCAGATTGTTTTTGATCGCATCAATGCTCTTCATTAATTTTTCTTTCTGTTCTGAACTCAGGTCAACCTCTATTATTTTCTCCACACCGTTTTTACCAATTATTATCGGGACCTCAGCGAAATACCCTTTAATACCGTATTCTCCATCCAGCAATACGGATGCTTCGAGTGCTATTTTTCTGTCTCTCTTAATGGCCTCGGCCATGACTGTAAGTCCGGCTCCCGGCCCCCAGTTGCTGCTGAATTTCCTAAGATTCGTAATATCCGCCCCGGCGTTAATTGTGTCCTTGACAACTTTGTTATACTGTTCATCAGTCAGGAATGATTTCAAACTTTTACCGTATACGAATGAAAGTTCGGGAACCGGATACATGTTTTCACCATGCTGACCCAAAACAAGTGGCGTTATTGCGGATGGTGAAATGTTGAGATATTGGGATGCATAGTAGGCCATCCTTCTTGAATCGAGAACACCGCTGAACCCTATGACCCTGTTTCTTGGGAAACCTAACCTCTTGTACAGTACGGCAACCATAACGTCAAGCGGGTTTGTTGTTATGATTACAATCGAATTAGGAGCATATTGTTTCACCTTGTCAGCTACATCAAAGACAATCTGGGCATTTTTTGCAGCTAATTCCTCCCTTGTCATCCCTGGTTTTCTTGCCAGTCCTGCAGTTATTATAACAATATCTGAACCTTTTATTGCTTCATATGAATTTGATCCCGCTACCTTAACATCTTTGCCCATAATCGCAGCAGCATGGTTTAAATCCAAGGCCTCTCCCTGTGGTAATCCCTCAATTATATCAACTATAGCTATGTTGTTATCGACCTCGTTCATCATTAGAAATGCTGCAGTTGTCGCTCCTACCCTTCCAGAACCAATAACAGATATCATAGCTGGTATATTGCTTAAAATTATTTAATTCCATCGAATCTATTCTTTTTATATTATAGGAAAGTTAGGAGTTTGAGGGAAGCAGTAAAACTCAGTATTCAGAGAAGAGATATACGGACTTCCCCCAAAGGGAAGATTTGTTAATATGTTTTCTATAATATTAAGTAATGTTCAGGACTACTTCAG
>ERZ1669250.501-NODE-501-length-17345-cov-2.956102_pt1 | contig 17345 bp, 16 predicted proteins | sample MGYA00579295_ERZ1669250 | MGnify/ENA primary metagenome ERZ1669250 (study PRJEB41166, sample SAMN08046056) | hot springs metagenome | biome: hot spring; feature: acid hot spring; material: thermophilic sediment; isolation source: thermophilic sediment from acid...
AGTCAGGTTCCTTGACGACGTACTTGACTACAATGCAGACAAGCACCCGCTGAAGCAGCAGGCTGATGCAGCAAAGAACACCAGAAGGATAGGCTTGGGCTTTACAGGCCTTGCCGACATGTTTGCAAAGCTTAGGATAAAATATGACAGCGATGCCGCGATAGAGTTTGCCGACAAGCTCTTCGAGCAGATAAAGAACTGGGCATATGATGAAAGCACAGAGCTGGCAAAGGAAAAAGGCCCGTTCCCGCTTTTCGACAAGGACAAGCACCTTTCAAGGCCCTTCGTCCAGAGGCTCAGTGAAGATGTGAAGAAAAAGATAGCAGCACAAGGCCTTCGCAATGTGGCGATACTCACTGCTCCGCCGGTAGGCTCTGGAGCAGTGCTATCAGGCACAAGCAGCGGAATAGAGCCCATATTCGCGTACTCCTATACGAGAAGGTCTGAATCACTAAGCAAGGGCGAGTTCAAAGTTTATCACCCGCTTGTCAAGCAGTACATGGACTTTGCAGGGATAACTGATGAAAGCCAGCTGCCAGAGTATTTCACAGTAGCATACAAGATAGACCCGGAGTTCAGGGTAAGGCTGCAAGGTACTATACAAAAGCACATAGACAGCGGCATATCTTCTACTGTTAACTTGTCAAGGGACACGAAGCCTGAAGAAGTAGGCAAGATATACATGGAAGCCTGGAAGGCTGGCTGCAAGAGCATAACAGTATACCGCGAAGGCTCAAGGGAAGACGTCCTGAAGGTCGAAGATACAAATAAAGAGCAAGAACAAAAGCAGCAACAGCAGCAGCAAGCAGGCGCTCCGCAGCCTGAATGGGAAAGGCCTGAAACTATGATAGGGAAAACTGTCAAGCTGGTTCTTCCGCAAGGCTCACTTTATGTCACTGTCAACTTCGATGCAAACAACCAGGTAAAAGAAGTGTTCGTAAACATGGGGAGGGCAGGAAGCCAGGAAAAGAGCTACAGCGAGGCGATAGGAAGAATGATAAGCAGGTACTTGCAGGCAGGCGGAGACGTAAAGAACGTCATAAGCAGCCTCAAGGGAATAAGGGCCAATGATGCAATATCGTGGTACAGGGGCATAAAGCTTTATAGCGTGCCAGATGCGATAGCAAAAGCAATAGAGATAGCAATGGGTGTTGCAAATTTCGCAACGCCTCTCGGCCCAGGCGAATCAGAGGCATCAGCTGGGCAGCAGCTTCAAGTGAACCAGCCTAGCAAGGCTGCTGCTGAAGAGAGCAAAGAAGACAAAGAAACCAGTGGGAAAAAAACGAGCCCTGAAGAGCAGGAAGAAGGCCCTGCTGACACTGACACTGAAAGCGAAGGCAAAGGAGCAGAAATACAGCCAGAGGTATGCCCTGTCTGCGGCGAGCGCACGCTTGTTTATGAAAACGGCTGCTACATATGCAAAAATTGCGGCTACACGAAATGCGATTGAAAGCAAGCAAAGGTTCAGGTAACCCTTACTACGAGCTTGCCTACCACTGTTTCTGGAAAGCCTGTCTCAAGGTTCGTGTAGTTTATGAACAGGTAGCCGTTGAAATTGCTTCCAGGAGTTCCTGAAAAAGGATTTGCACCGGAGTAGCATTGGACTGTGAAGGTATAGTTTGAACTTATCTGCATTGTGACCTGGTTGCTTGGCGGATTATAAGGCGTTTGCATCTCTATTATAGTATCGTTTGTGTTGCAGCCATAGGCAGTTATGTTTATTGGCGAGTCTGTAGCCTGAAGAAGATTCAGAGTAAGCAGGCCGTTTGAAGACATTGAAAGCGACGGGCACGAGAAGCCTGCCTGGAGCAGGCACTGCGACCCGAGGAACCTGCCTGCGTTGAAAACACCAAGACCGTAAAGAGCGCCAAGCACTACTGCAAGTATTAGAATTGCCCAGCCATAGGTCATTAGGTATTCCATTGCGCTCTGCAGCTTTTTGGCGTTCATGCCCTCTCAATATTTTTCAAACATTCATTTAGATATATTTATGCTTTGCCAGCTTTGCCTTCTCTCGTTTTGCTTTGCTTTGCTGTTTCAACGTCGTAAATAAAAATGGCCTTTGCTAAAAGCTTTTAGCATAAAAGTGCGAAAAACTTTAGATTAATTTTTATATCTGTTATGCGAAAACCTAAGCATGAGCAAGCTCGCAGAACTTTCCAGGCTGCTGGAAAGCAAGGTCATAGTAAGCGCCGACATAACAGAAGACGACATAAACGGCGCAGACATATTCCAGCTTGCTGCCCTTGTTGGTGACTATTTCTCAAACAGCCAGGGTATAAAGCTGCTTGACAAGCAGCTTCTGAGCAAAATAATAAGCGAGCTCAACGAGGAAAAGATGCCGAAAGAAATCGAGATTGCACAAGGCGCGGGCTTTGAGCCGTTGGCTAAGGAGATGCGCATCAAGTATTCATATGTAAACAGCAGGATAGAGCCTGTAGGCTCATCGGCAAGCGACTTCGTGGCGCATTTCAACGACAGGTTCCAAAAGCTCAAGAAGATAATCACCTCCACGCGCACCCTCGCAGCAACAGACATAGCAAACATAAGCCAGTACATGACTGGCAGGGAGGTAAGCGTTATAGGCATGGTCTATGACAAAAAGACAACAAAAAATGGCCACGTGCTCGTAACCCTCGAAGACCCTACCGGCAGCATAAACGTGCTGTTCGCAAAGCCAGATGCGCAATTGCATACGCAGTTTCAGGCAGAGGCAAGCGCCCTCTATCGCAGTGCAACAAAAATAGCAAGAGATGATGTAATAGCGGTGCGCGGCAAGCTTTCAAAGGGCCTGCTCATAGCAAGCTTCTTCACCTGGCCCGATGTGCCCATACACGCGAGGAAGCAGAGCGAGGACGATTTTGCAATAGCACTTATTTCTGATGTACATGTAGGCCACAAGCTTTTCCTTGACAAGCAATTCAGCAAGATGCTGCAGTGGCTTAATGGCACAATAGACTACAAGAAGGACCTGGCAAAAAAGGTAAAGTTTGCTGTTTTCTGCGGCGACATAGCCGACGGCATAGGGGTATACCCCGGGCAGGAAAAGGAGCTTATAATAAAAGACATATACGCCCAATACGCCATGTTCTTCGAGCTCCTAAAGGCAATACCTGATTACATAGAAGTGTTCGTACTCCCTGGCAACCATGATGCTGTGAGGCGTGCCGAGCCGCAGCCTGAGCTCGACAGGGAGCTTGCCAAGTACAACACAGGCAACATACACCTTGTAACTAACCCTGCAATGCTAAACCTTGAAGACATAAAGCTGCTTGCATATCATGGCACTTCGCTTGACTCGATAATAGCAAACGTGCCAGGAAACGCCTATGCAAAGCCCGAGGACGCAATGGTAGAGCTGCTTAAGAGGCGCCACCTCTCGCCCATATTCGGAGAAAACCCGATCGTGCCTAGCAGGGATGACGAGCTTGTAATAAGCGATGTTCCTGACATTTTGCTTATGGGGCACATACACAAAAACGGCGCCATAGACTACCACGGAACGCTTGTTGTGAACAGCGGCACTTGGCAGGCAAGGACAGCATTTCAGGTAAAGCAAGGCCATATGCCTACGCCTGCAATACTGCCCGTGTATGAGGCGAAGCAGCGCACTCTAAACCTGCTTGACTTCAACTCAATCACGTAAAGCGATTACATGGATATTGACGAATATTTTGCAAAGCTTGACGAAGAATTCGAAAGGACTTACGACATTGCGAAGAAGGCACGCTCTCTTGGCTACGACCCGGACACAAAGGTTGAGACGACCCCTGCGCCTGACATAGCTGGCAGAGTGGCAGGCCTGCTTGGCATTCCCGAGCTTGAAGAATCGATAAGAAGCAAACTCAGAGGCCAGACAAGGAGCGAGCTCGGCTTTGAGATGGTGAAAGAGATATGCACAAACGACAAGTTCGACACAGGCGACACGATAAAAAGGATACTTCTTGCGGTTAGGGTCGGGCTTGCCATACTTACCGAAGGCATTCTGGTAGCGCCAACAGAAGGCATACAGAACATAGGCCATTACAAAAATCCTGACAATTCAGACTATATAGCAATAGTGTACGCAGGGCCAATAAGGAGCGCTGGCGGCACCACTGTCGCACTTTCTGTAGCGCTTGCCGATTACGCGAGAAGATTCTTCAACATAGGCGCATACAAGGCAACGCAAGAAGAAATAGACAGGTACATAGAGGAGGTCGAGCTCTACAACGCAGAAATAGCAAGGCTCCAATATATGCCAAGCGAAGAAGACATGAAAACTGTGCTTCAGAATTGCAGCGTGTGCATAGACGGCATAGCGAGCGAGCACCTTGAGGTGAGCGTTCACACGAACATGACAAGAATAGGCATAGACGGCAAGCAAGTAAGAATAGAGAACAGGATAAGGAGCGGCGTGCCCCTTGTCGTAAGCAGCATAATACAAAAGGCAAAAGGCGTGCTCAGAGAAACAAAGAAAGTCGGCATGGATTGGAGCTGGCTCAACAACGTGATAAAGATAAGCAAGGCCCAGAGCAGCGGCGGAAGCGAGCAAGTCGAAGAAACGTTCCTTGAGGAGCTTGTCGCAGGCAGGCCGATACTTGCATACCCGGGCCACACAGGCTCGTTCAGGCTCAGATACGGCAGAAGCAGGCTTACTGGCATAGCGGCAAAGGGATTCAGCCCTGCCACAATGATAATACTCGACAGTTTCATAGGCATAGGCACGCAGCTGAAGGTCGAGCTGCCGGGAAAAGGCTGCGTTGCAATGCCTGTAGACACGATAGAGGGGCCTTTCGTAAGGCTCAAAAACGGCGACGCGCTCAGGATAAACACTGCCGAAGAGGCTGAAAAGCTAAAAGACGAAGTTGAAAGCATAATCTCGGTAGGCGACATACTGATAACATTTGGCGACTTCAGGAAAACTAACACGCCGCTTCAGCCAACAAGCTACGTTGAGGAATACTGGCAGGCCCAGCTTGAGAGTGCTGGCTGCAAGATCAGCGACGAAAAAACTATGAGCATAGGCTTTGACGAGGCTTACGGGCTTTCAAAGAAGTACAACGTGCCGTTGCATCCTAAGTTCCTGTTCGAATTCCAAGCAGTGACGCAGCAGGAACTCTACGACTTGGCACTGGCACTCAGCAGGTTGACAGAGCTGCAGGGCAAGAAGCTCGAGGAAGTAAGCGGCATTGAGCTTGGGCTTGACCAGAAGACGAAGAACACGCTAGAGCTGCTAAACGTGCCCCACAGGCTTGTCGAAGGAAAAATAAAAATAGAAGCAGACTATGCAAAAAGCCTGCTCGCCTCGCTTGGCATGCTAAACGGCAATACAGTAAGCCTCAGCACAGATAAAATGGCAAAAGCAATGGCCGGCGCGCAGTCTGCTCTCGACCTTGCAAACTCTGTATCAGATGTAAAGCTTATGAAAAGGTCGACATACATAGGTGCAAGGATAGGCAGGCCCGAAAAGGCAAGGGAAAGAATGATGCAGCCAACGCCTAATGCGCTTTTCCCAATAGCAGCATACGGCGGCAGGGAAAGGAACATAAGCGAGGCATACAAGGAAGATGCCAACAGGTTTGACAGGCAGAAGATAACCGTTGAAATAGCAAACTACAAATGCGATACTTGCGGCAGGCTTCTCGGCACGCCCTACTGCTACGATTGCGGAAAGCCCACAAGAATAGTTCCTGGGGAAGACGGCAAGACCTACGGCGAAATAGAAGTCGACATAGGCAAGACCATAAGCGGGGCAATGAAAAGGCTCGGCCTAAGCTCTCTGCCTGGCGTTGTAAAAGGCGTGAGGGGGCTTATAAACAAGGACAAAATTGCTGAGCCGATAGAAAAAGGCATACTCCGCGCAGTTTACAACATTTACGTATTCAAAGACGGCACCTCTAGGTTTGACGCTACAGACGCGCCCATAACGCACTTCTATCCCAGCGAGATAGGCGTAGACGTGGATACGCTAAGAAAGCTCGGCTACGATACAGATTACTTGGGCAACGAGCTCAAGAGCGAAGACCAGCTTGTCGAGCTCAAGCACCAGGATGTCATACTTAACAAGCGCGGCGCAGAGTACTTCTTGAGAGTGGCGCAGTTCATAGACGAACTTCTTAAAAGGTATTACGGCCTTGAGCCTTTCTACAACGCAAAAGAACCAAAGGACCTGATAGGCCAGCTTGTCATAACGCTTTCGCCTCACACTTCGTGTGCAGTGCTAAACAGGGTAATAGGCATAACAGATGCAAATGTAGGGTTCGCGCACCCGTACACGATCTGCGCAAGAAGAAGAAACACAGACGGCGACGAAGATACTACTATGCTTTTGCTTGACGACCTGCTCAATTTTTCAAAGAAGTATTTGCCTGCAAGCGTCGGCGGCACTATGGATGCGCCCCTGCTGCTCACTACTCACGTAATGCCCGAAGAAGTAGACGACGAAGTATACTCCATGGAAACAATAGCCAAGTACCCGCTTGAGTTCTACGAAAAGACAATGGCATACGCATCGCCATCCGAAATAAAAATAGAGCTTGTTGAAAACAGGCTAGGAAGCAAGTCTGCCTTCTCAGGCCTTGGCTTCACGCACCTGTCAACCGCAAAGGCAATAACAGAAGCTCCAAAAAGGAGCAGGTATGTGCTTCTCAAGACAATGCAGGACAAGATCAACGCAGAGTTCAAGCTCGTAGACCTGCTTTGCTCGCTGGACAAAAAGGACGCCGCAAAGAGGCTTATAATGAGCCACTTCATACCTGATCTGATAGGCAACTTGCACTCGTTTTCAAAGCAGCAGTTCAGGTGCGTGACGTGCAACGCAAAATACAGGCGCGTGCCTCTTATAGGCAAATGCACAAAAGACGGAGGCAAGCTTCTTCTCACAATCTCAAAGGGAAGCATTGAAAAGTATCTGAACGTTGCAATAAGCCTTGCCGAACGCTACGACATAGACAACTACACAAAGCAGAGGCTCCAGCTCATAAAGGACGAAATAGCGAGCGTGTTCGGAACTGTCACCGAGGAAGGCAAGGAGAGCACCGAAGAGAAGCAGGAAGCGATTGAAAGGGAAACCGCTGCGGCAGGCCAGTTCGACCTTACAAGGTTCATGTGATTTTTGTTTTTTTTTGTTTTTTTTATTTTCTTTTCTTTGCTTTGATTGCTCAACTAGTTATTGTTCAGACACTTTCTTCACGGCATTTTCCAGTATGTCAAGGCCTTTTTCAAGATGCTCGTCAGAGATTGTTATAGGAGGAATTATCCTTATTGCTGAAGTGCCCGCTGGCAACAGGAGAAGACCGTTGTAGAAGCATTCCTTGACCACTGCGTCTCTTTCGGCTACAGCTTCTTCCTTTGTGTCCTTGTTCTTTACAAGCTCTATCGCAAGCATAAGCCCTAAGCCCCTTGCGTCGCCCACTATCTCATATCTTTGCTTCAGCTCATCAAGCCTTTTCATTATCAGGCCGTGCTTGCGCGCAACAGCCTGCTCAAGGTTCCTCTTGTGAGACTTTATGTAATCTAGCATGGCGTTTGAGGCAGCGACAGCTGCAAGGTTGCCGCCAAAAGTGCCGCCGTGAAGGCCTTCGGGCACATCGCCCATTGCTTTGCTTGCCACAGTCGCACCGAGAGGCAGACCTCCGCCAAGAGCCTTTGCAAACGTGTAAATGTCTGCCTTTACCCCGAAATTGTCAAGACCTAGAAACTTGCCTGTGCGCATGAGGCCAGCCTGCACCTCGTCGTCTATAAGAGGTATGTCGTATTGCGAGGCAAGCTTTCTCAAGCCCACTATGAATTCCTTGGGCGGCACTACATAGCCTCCTTCGCCCTGCTCCGGCTCTATGAATATGCCTGCGAATTCGTCAGGCGGGGCCTCCTTCCTGAATATGTATTCTTCTATGTAGTTCAGAGCTGCATCAGCGCACTCCTCGGGGCTTGCCGAGTTGAACACGCACCTGTATGGATTGGGATATATCGCATGAACAAAGCCAGGAAATGGGCCAAGGTGGTGCCTTTGCACAGACTTGCTTGCAGTCAGGCCAAGAGGGCCAAAAGACCTGCCGTGGAAAGCGTTGTAAAATGCAAGAAAGTAGTAGCGCTTTGTGTGGTTTCTCGCAATCTTTATTGCGTCTTCGTTGGCCTCTGTTCCTGAGTTAGAGAAGAACACCCTGCCGAAGCCGCTTGGCATGAAGCTCAATAGCTTCTCGGCTAGAGCAACGGGCGGTTCTGCGTAGAAATCCTGAAATGCCGAATGCATTAGCTTTGCTACCTGCCTGTTCACGGCGCGCCTGACCTGCTTCATGCATTCCTCCCCAAAGCTGTACACTGTTATGAAAGTGGCGAAGTCTATGAACCTGTTGCCAGCTATATCGTAAGCGAAATCGCCTGAGATCCTGTCTGCCACGAAAGGATAAGCCTCGCGGGTAGAAGTGAATATTACTTTGGAATCCCTTTCTATTACCCTCTTTATCTGCTCCGTTATCTTTATCTTTATGCGGCTTGGCATACGCTCTGCAAAAAGTAGAAAAGGAAAATTATTAAAGCTTCAGAGCTTGGGCTTGTCCTTAGGTATCTCAAGCGCCTTTGCTATTTCTTCAGCGCTCTCAGCGTTGACCTTTTGGCCCAGAATTTCTAGATGGTTTACGTTGCACTTCCTTGCCTTTGGCCTAGTGGCAGTAACTATGTTTACAAAATTGTCATCTATTACTTTCAATATCACTGCCTTGTCTCCGGCATCTCTGCCATACTTTTTAACGCAAACTCTTCCAGGCTCTATTGTTGGCATTTTACCACCGATAATTCAAAGAGATATAAATATTGCACAAAAAGGCATATATATGTTTGCGGCAACGTCGATTACCTTTACTTTGTGCCTGATTTTCCAAATGCACTGAGTATGCGCGCAGCTGCCTCTTCAGCGCTTATCTTCTCTACGTCTACAACCATGTTGAAAGGCGAAGTATCAGAGCCGAAGTGTATGCCGTACAGCTTCTCGTAAAGCTCCCTATTCTCATTGTCGCGTATTTCCAGAACTTTCTTTGCCTCATCTATAGATATGTTGTCGCGGGCAGACATGCGTCTTGCCCTAGTCTCGATGCTTGCCTCGAGCCATACTTTGAAGCCGAAGTCTGTAAGCCAAGGAAGAGTGTAGCTTGTCACTACTACGTCGCCCTGCTTGACCCGCTCTATAAGCCTCTTGTCAACTTCCATGTCAAATTGCGGGTCGGAAGCGCGCTCCCTGAGGAACTTTACGCCTTCTGGAGTATCCCACCAGTTCAGTCCGACAGGCTTGTAGCCTCGCTCCTTTGCTATTTCTCTAAGCATGTCTGTGCCGCCAAGCACCTGAACCTTTAGCTTTGAAGCGAGCAAACCTGCAACAGTAGTTTTGCCACAGGCCGGGAAGCCGCAAAGAATTATGGCCTGCATTAAACCACTATAAACCACTAGTGGGCTATCATTTGCAATACGTAGTTTCTCTCCTTGCTATTGACTTCGTTTAGCTTCATTTCGCCGTTTTCTATCCTGCTCGCAAGCGTCACTACTTCTGCAGTGCACTTTGCGCACAGCACCCCGCCAAAAAGCCGCTCAACGCGCTTTCTGCTCGCGCCGCGAAGCTTTGAAGTCACGCTTATTCCGTTGAGCGGGGCGCCGCATATTCCGCAATGGGGCACGTCATGAGCCTTTCGCTCATAGTGTATTACATGCCTGCCTTTCGGAGTGATCCTGTCCAGCCTCCTGTAGCTCCTTGACCTGTATCTAGGTTTTGGTATAAAAACACCCTAACAAGATTTTGCTTGCCTTTATGGCTTGCAAACATCGAATATGAATTATGCTTTGTCAGAATACTTATAAATATATTTCCCTGGCTATACGAACATAAGAAAGATGACATTATGAGCTATCAAGATGAAAAGAGGCTCAAAAGGCCTGACGAAGAGCTTGTTGCCGGAGATCTGGTAGTGGTCAAAATAGAAAACGGCTCTTACGATTTTGTTGAGAAAATAACAGCCAATGGCCGCAAAATGCAATTACCACAAGCGGTGCCAGGCTACGCTTTGGCAAGAATTATGAGCCAGAAAAATGACGAGCTAGAAGTACAAATAATTGGAAACACGTTTGATTATGGTAGTTTGAGCAGTATGAATCCGTTCTTAGTGCTTTCTGGCGTTTGGCTACGGCCTCTGGGCACAATTGGCATACTAGAGATGGTTCCAAACTTGAACGGCAAAGAAATAAGCATAAAACGCGAAGAGCTGTCCAATGACCCTTATGCCGATCTAACAGGCAAGCATACAATGGCAAAGATCTCTTACTCTGGAAGCATAAAAGATTACGCTAAATTCTACAAAGACAAAATAGATGAAGGAAACCTCGTTATAGATTCAAATAAAGACATAGCTTTGATAGTAAAGACGCAAATTAAAAGAGGCGAGCTCAGGAAGCTGTTCAGAAGCGAAGGAGCAGAAGTGTATGCAGAAATGCTAACAGGCAAGCACGCAGGAGAAATTGAAATATTTGACGGCAATGAAAACGGAATGCCAAGGAAGATAATTAGCAATAGGATTACGATTCAATAAGCTAAAATGCAAGGCAAAAGCTTGCAGGCTCTTCGGAAACACAGAAAGGTATAAATATCAAAAGCAACATAATTTGTTCTTATTCTTTTTGGTGGTCTAATGGCAATGATAGGCGAAAAAGATGCTGCATATTTGCGCGACATGTTCAGCAAGAAGCTCCAAAACGAAATAAACCTAATGGTGTTCACTAGCAGCGATGGCACTTGCCAGCTGTGCGACAAGAACATAGAGCTTATAAACGAGCTGGCAAAACTGAGCGACAAGATAAAAGTAACCGTATACGACATAAAGAAGAACGAGAAAGAGGCGAAGTTCCTAGAAGTCGACAAGGTGCCTGCAATAGTCATAGGAGGCAAGAAAATCTACAATGCCTACTATTTTGGAATGCCATACGGGCATGAGTTCAGCGCACTTGTCAACGACATAATAGAGGCTTCAGCAGGTGAGACAGGGCTTAAGAAAGAAACAAAAGAGCAGTTGAAAAAAGTAGACAAAAAGCTCGACATAAAAGTCTTCGTTACGCCGACGTGCCCGTATTGCCCGATCTCTGTTCACATGGCGCACCAGTTCGCCATAGAGAACGACAAGATAAAGAGCTCAATGATAGAAGCAATGGAATTTCCAGAGCTTGCTGACAAGTACAGCGTCATGGCGGTGCCAAAGATAGTCATAAACGACAAGGTCGAGTTCGAAGGGGCAGTACCCGAAGAAATGTTCATGCAATACGTGCAGGAAGCTCTTGAGAAGAGCTAGCCTCTTTTCTTGCAGATCTTTTGAATAGCTCCCTCTGCTTGTTGGGCGAGTATTCGTTTGCCTGCTCTATTACCTCGTTGGCCTTTGCTATTACTTTCGCGTTCCTGTACTCTCCATCTTTTGAAACAAGCAAAGGACTCATTGGCTTGTCCAAAGGCACACCGTTGTTGTCTCTTATTCCGTAGTAGTTCAGCGCTATAAGCACTCTGTAATGCATTCCTGGCGCAAGAACCTGTTCATAGAACGGAATTTTATCTGCTGTTGTTATTTTTCCTGATTCGCTGGTAGGCATTGCGAGCACGTCCCTGCTTGTGAGCAGAATGCCGTAAGTCCAAAGCTGGTAATGGTCTCGCTCGTGTGGCGACCTCTTGTCTTCAATAATCTTCAACGTAAGCTCGTTTTTCTCATTGTCAAAAGAGGCAAAAACCGCATCTGGAGTTCCTCTAAGCCCTATTGACCTGCTGCAAAAAGTTAGCGAAAAGCAAATTGACTCGCGCCTTTTAAGCATTTTTATTATTGTAGGCATATCCTTCAATACGCCCCTTTCTAATTCAAGCTCCCTGTGGCTTTCTTCGCCGTTAGGCAATTCTGCAGAATTGTTGGGCTTTGATTTTTTATTTTTATGCTTCTTTTTGTTGCTTCTTGCAATTTCAGAAAAAGGATCGTGCCTTTCGCCGCCTGAAAGAACATGGGCGCTTATGCAGGAGCCGTAATACGGGCAGGTAGTGCAGCTGAATTTGCTTTTGACATCCTCGCCCAACGAGTCCCCCTCTCGCCAAACGAAATTATTGCATATAATTTTACTGCGCTATATTTAAATCTTGCCTGCAAAAAAGCACCAAAGAAATCTGAAAAATTCAGAAGGCATTTTTATGGAAATGAGCGAATTTTTCAAAAGCATATACGCTTTGACTGATGGCAAGCCGTCGTTCAAGATCTTTGTCAATGGCGAATGGCTCGACTCTGTATCGAAAAGAACGGCAGAGGTGGTTTCGCCAAACGGCCTTCAGCCTATTGCATATGTGCAGCTTGCAAACAAGGAAGACCTTGAAAAGGCAATAAGCGGGGCTTCGAAAAGCGTAGGCGCTGAATACGACAGGCTGGCCGTTTTCGAAAGGGCAAAGGAGCTAATGGAAACATACAAGGAAGATTTCGTAAACGACATAATGCTTGAATCGGGCAAGACGCGCGAGCTTGCAGAAGGAGAGGTCAAAACTACTATAGAAAGGCTTGGCCTTGTAAGCGAGGATTTGAAAAGGGTCAAAATCTGGGACAGGAAGCTTTTCGGCAATGATGTCAAAATAGTGCGCCAACCCATAGGAATTATAGCATGCATACCTGCATTCAACTATCCATTGTTCTCTATTGCTTCTAAAATAATCCCGGCTTTGCTAGGCGGCAACTCTGCAGTTGCAAAGCCTTCACTGAGCGACCCTATTGCCTCGCTTATGTTTGCAAAAGTTCTGCAAGAAGCAGGAGTTCCGGCAGGCGCCCTCAGCGTGCTGACATGCTTGAGCTCTGAACTTGGCGACGAACTGGCAAAAGACCAGAGGATCCAGATGATAACGCTTACCGGCAGCACTGCGACAGGCCAGCATGTAATGTCTGTTTGCGGAATAAAGAGGCTTCACCTTGAGCTAGGCGGGAAGGGCAGCGCTATAGTGCTCGAAGACGCTAATATACAAAATGCCGCGAAAAAGATCCTAGAAGGCGCATTGAAATACTCTGGGCAGAGATGCGACGCGATAAGCAGGGTATTGGTTGTTGAAAAGGTACATGATGAGCTTGTCAATGAGCTGCTCAAAAACTTCGACGAATACGCTTCTAAGGCTGTGCCGCTCATAGACGAAAAGGCGGCACAAAAGGTGATGCGGCTCGTAGAAGACGCAGTGGCAAAAGGGGCAAAAATACTGAAAGGCGGAAAAGCGGAAAGGAATTTTGTAGAGCCTACGCTTCTTGACAGCGTTCCTTTGCAAGCGAGAATAGCGCAAGAGGAAACATTCGGACCTGTAATACCAGTAATACAGGTAAAGAATGCAAAAGAGGCGATTGCGATAGCAAAAGAATCTACATATGCATTAGATTCATGCATATTCGGCAACAGAAACGCTATGAAATATGCAAAAATGCTAGATGACGGCAGCGTCACAATAAACAACTACCCGTCGCACGGCACAGGCTTTTACCCGTTTGGCGGAAACAAGAACTCTGGAATAGGCAGGGAAGGCGTAGGCTACAGCCTGCTTGAAATGACAAGAATAAAGACCATAAAAATTGAAAAATGAAAAAAGGTAAGCAGCTCGGTATCAGGGCAATAGTGAAAAAGATTTATAAATATGCTAAAGAATAATATTTGCTGATTTAGCAGCAATCTTTTCTTTTGCTTGCTAAAAAAAGGCGTTACTAATGAGAAGAGGCTCTTTAGAGTATTGGCCGCATAGAAGGGCGAAGAAGCTCATGGCTAGAGTCAGGCACTGGACAGAAAGCAAAGAGCCTGCGCTGCTGGGCTTCATAGGCTTCAAGGCTGGCATGACACACGTCATGTATGTTGACAATTCAAATGGGCCTGCCAAGGGCACTGAGATAGCAGAGCCGGTAACCGTGCTTGAGGTTCCAAAGGTATATGTTTATGGAGCGAGGTTCTATTCAAAGAACCCGCAAACAGGCTACAAGCAAGTGGCAGAAGAAGTCTATGACAAGCAGCTTGCAAAAAATGTGGGCATTTTGCAAACAAGCAAAACAGACATTTCAAAGCTTAAGGACAAGGCAGATTCATTCGAAGACATTACCGTATTGGCGTATGTCGACCCTATGGGCGTTGGCTTCGGCACAAAGAAGCGAATGCGCTTCGAGCTTGCGCTTGGCGGAAGCAACAAGGAGAAGCTCGAGCTTGTTGAGAAGCTTCTTGGCAAAGAAGTAAAGATAAGCGATGTGTTCAAGACCGGCGAGTATGTTGACGTTACAAGCATAAGCAAAGGAAAGGGCTGGGAAGGCCCTGTAAGAAGATTCGGAGTAGCAAGGCAAAGGAGAAAGGCGACAGGAAGGATAAGGCATGTTGGAACGCTAGGACCGTTCAAGCCGCCAAAAGTCCTTTACACTGTTCCGATGGCCGGCGGGCTCGGGCACAACTACAGAACAGAGCTCAACAAGCGCATAATGAAAATAGGCTCTCAAAGCGAGGCCAGCTCTATAAACGTATCGGGAGGCTTTCCGCATTACGGCGTAGTAAGGAACGACTTCGTGCTAGTACACGGCTCTGTGCCGGGCGCTCCTGGAATGCTTGTAAGGCTTAGAAAGGCCCTGAGGCCGGTAAAGCCCGCTACTGAGCAAAAGATAAACGCGATATCGCTAAAATCTAAAATAGGTGCTTAAAATGGAAGCTGATGTTTACAATATAGATGGCGGCGTCTCTGGCAAAGTGCCACTGCCAAGCGTGTTCGAAACCCATTTCAACAAGGACAATGTCCTAAGGGCTCTTCTTGCCGAGCAAAGCAAAGAGTACCAGCCGCAAGGCAGGGATCCGCTTGCCGGCCTGAGAACATCAGCAGTATATGTAGGCAGATATGGCGTATACAGGACAGGAAGGCACATGGGCATTGCAATAAGGCCGAGGCAGAAGCTTGCAAAGGGTGCAATGGGAGAGGTTAGAAGAATACCTTCGGCAAGGAAGGGCAGGCGGGCGCATCCGGCAAAAGTAGAGAAGAAGCTTGTAGAAAGGATAAACAGGAAGGAATACGAAAAGGCAATATCAATGGCCATAGCGGCCACAGCAGACGCCGAGAAGGTGAAGCAGAGAAACATATTCGAAGGCAAGCTGCCAATAGTGGTTGACGCTTCTATAGAGCAGATAGACAAGACAAAGAAGCTTTACGAGGTTCTTTCCAAGCTGGGTCTTGAAAAGGATCTTGAAAGGGCCCACAGGCCCGAGCTTAAGCCAAACAGCAGGAGGCTTGCAAAGAAAAGATACTTCAAGAAAAGCGCAGTGATAATAGCAAAAGATGCGAGCAAGCTGAAGAAAGCAGGAGAGAACATACCTGGAATAGACGTAGCAAGCGTTGACTCTCTTACAGTCGGCGTTCTTGCACCTGGAGGCGAGCCTAGGCTTGCCATCTGGACCCTGCCTGCAATAAAAAGCTTAGAAGAGAAAAACAAGGTGTCTAAATGAGCGTTTTGTTTTACCCGCTTGCTACTGAAAAGGCAATAGGCATGATTGACAGGGACAACGTCATTGTGTACGTTGTTGCTCTTAATGCGACAAAGCCGCAGGTAAAGAAGGAGTTCGAGAAAATGTTCAACGTGAAAGTTGACAAGGTAAACATGGAAATTGACGCAAAGAATAATAAGAAAGCGTATATAAAATTAGGAAAGGAATACAAGGCCAGCGACATAGCTTTGAAGCTCAAGCTGGTATAGCGAAGGTGTGCTTGAATGGGAAAAAGATTGAGGCAACAGAGGCGCGGAAAAGCTAGCAACGCTTATACAAAGCCTCCTAAGAGCGGCAAGTTCGAAGCGATAATGCCCAACAGGCACGCGCAATTGCTAGAAGGCGAGGTTGTAGAATTCCTTGACAACCCGCTGCACACGGCTCCGTTGATGAGGATAAAATATACAGACAATACAGAAGCCATATTGATAGCGCCAGAGGGCATTTATCTAGGCAGCAAGCTGCAAGAAGGAGACAATGCCAGCATATCGCTTGGCAATGTGCTGCCCATAGGAAACATACCCGATGGCATGTTTGTATGCAACGTCGAGCTTAGGCCAGGAGACGGAGGCAAACTTGCCAGGTCTTGCGGCTCTTATGCAACAATAGTCTCGCACAGCTCAGATACAGTCACGCTAATGCTGCCTTCAAAGCGCACCGTAGAGCTCAACAGGAACTGCAGGGCAGAGATAGGCGTTGCAGCAGGAGGCGGAGCAATAACAGAGCCCATTCTCAAAGCGGGCAAGAGCCATTACATGATGCACGCTGTTAACGCACTGTGGCCGAGAAACAGGGGCGTTAAGATGAACCCAGTTGACCACCCATTCGGAGGCAAGCAGCACCACAAGGGCTATTCAAGCATGGTATCCAGGAATGCGCCGCCTGGAGCAAAAGTAGGCCACATAGCCGCAAGGCGCGTAGGCAGAAAGAAGCGTGGTTGATATGCCAAGAACGTTCACATTTAGGGGCAAGACTCTTGAAGAGCTGCAGGCCATGAGCTTGAGCGACTTCAGCAAGCTGCTTTCGGCAAGGGAGCGAAGGAGCATAGAGAGGATGAACTTCGAATACAAGCACCTTGTCGAGAAAGTAGAAAAAGAAAAGAAAAGCGGAAGCGGCAAGCAGATAAGAACGCACATGAGAGAAGCGGTAATACTGCCGGGCTGGGTAGGCCTCAAGTTCGGCGTGCATGACGGCAAGGAGTTCAAGGAGCTTGCAATAACGCCGGAGATGGTAGGCCACAGGCTCGGGGAATTCGTGTTTACTGTAAAGCGCGTTGTGCATTCTGCGCCTGGCATAAGGGCTACGCGTGGAAGCAAGTTCTTAGCGGTGAAATGATGCACAAGTACTCTTTCCCAGTAACAGGCAATATGGCAGTCGCGCAGGCATACGATGTTAACGCCAGCTACAAGGACCTTTGCGCTGTATGCGACGCGATAAGGTATGCCAAAGCCGACGACGCCTTCGCAGTGCTTGACAGCATAATAAGCAAGAAGATGCCCATACATGTCAGGAGGTTCAACAAGCACATGGGGGCAAAGCACGAGCTCGGCGGGGCAAAGGGCGCCTTCCCAGTAATGGCTGCAAAACAAGTAAGAAAGGTGCTTGTCAACGCGCTAGCAAACGCTGATTCAAAAGGCATTGACACTTCAAACGCAATAATAGCTTATGCGACTGCAAACAAGACGCACATAGAAAGGAGATCGCCTCCTAAGGGAACCCTTTCCTGGGGAAGGGGCATGTACGGCTATTCAGCAAGGGTGCACAGCGACATAGAATACGCCAAGATAGAGCTTGCCCTCGCTGAGCCAGAAGAAGTAGGCAGAAAGCCGAGAAAG
>ERZ1669250.502-NODE-502-length-17325-cov-6.050087_pt1 | contig 17325 bp, 15 predicted proteins | sample MGYA00579295_ERZ1669250 | MGnify/ENA primary metagenome ERZ1669250 (study PRJEB41166, sample SAMN08046056) | hot springs metagenome | biome: hot spring; feature: acid hot spring; material: thermophilic sediment; isolation source: thermophilic sediment from acid...
CTGCGACGGGCCGAGACCCAGTCGGTATCCTTGCGGGCCCTGCCGCGGATCCGCCAGAGCGTTGCCCCGCACGCGCCCTACACGGTCCAGGATCCGGCCCTGCGCGCGGCCAAGGAGCTGGCGGAATCGCTCGATCTGTTTCTGCACATGCACGTTCACGAAACCGCCCACGAGGTCGAGGAGGCCATCGCCCAGGACGGACGGCGACCACTGCAAAGACTGGACGAGCTGGGGCTGCTCGACGACCGCTTCCTGGCGGTGCACATGACCCAGTTGACGGCTGAAGATCTGGAGCTCGTTCGTCAGCGCGGTCTACGCCTGGCCCACTGTCCGGAATCCAACCTCAAGCTTGGTTCCGGTATCGCCGCCGTGGATCGGTGGCAGGCCGCTGGAATCCCCTTTGGCATCGGTACCGATGGCGCCGCCAGCAACAACGACCTGGATATGTTCAGCGAGATGCGCAGCGCCGCCCTCCTGGCCAAGGGACGGGGCGGCGACACCACGGCATTGGCCGCCGCCGCCGCGCTGGAGGCGGCCACCCTGGGTGGGGCCATGGCCTGCGGCTGGGACGATACCATCGGTACGCTGGAGCCCGGCAAGGCAGCGGACTGCATCGCGGTGGACCTCGACCATCCCGCCACCCAACCGCTCTACGACCCCATCTCGCAGCTGGTCTACTGCGCCGGGCGAGATCAGGTGAGCCACGTCTGGGTGAACGGTCAATTGCTGGTAGAGAACGCGGATTGGACGCGGCTGGACTGGTCGCGTCTGAGATCACAGGCACAGGAGTGGGCGCGGCGAATTGCCGCGAAGGATCGGCAGACGTGAACGTGGATTCGGCAGAAATCGAAAAATTTGGGGCTCTGGCGGAGGACTGGTGGGACGACAAGGGTCCCATGCGTACCCTGCACCAGATCAATCCCGTGCGACTGGAGTTCATTCGCCGCGGCTGTGATGGTCGCCTGGATGGGCGCAAGGTTGTGGATGTGGGCTGCGGCGCGGGCATTCTCAGCGAGGCCATGGCAAGATCAGGGGCCCATGTCCTCGGCGTGGATCTGGCGGAGTCGGCCCTGGCAGCGGCCCGTGCCCATGCGCAAAAAACGGGGCCGGATCTTTCCGGGACCCTGGAGTACCGCGCCATAGCCGTGGAGGATCTGGCGCAGGAGGCCGCGGGCAGTTTCGATGTCGTCACCTGCATGGAGATGCTGGAGCACGTGCCCGATCCCCAGAGTGTGGTTCGTGCCTGTGCCGAGCTTTTGCGCCCCGGCGGTCAGGCCTTCTTTGCCACCATCAACCGCAACCCCAAGAGTTATCTGCTGGCCATTCTCGGCGCCGAGTATGTGCTGGGCCTCATTCCACGAGGGACGCATGACTACGAGAAGCTCATCCGTCCCAGCGAGCTCCTGGACATGGCGCGAAACGCCGGGCTGCAGCTGGAGGAACTCAAGGGCATGCACTACGATCCCATTCGCGGACGTGCCCGCCTGGTGGACGACGTCAGCGTCAATTATCTCTGTCGAAGCCGCAAGGCGAAGGACGCGTGAGTCGCTGGCATGCGGTCCTCTGGGATCTGGACGGCACCCTCTTGGATACCGCTCCCGATCTCGTCGCTGCCGTCCATGCGCTCTGTCGTCGCCACCAGCGTTCAGCACCCCCTTTCGAACGTCTGCGTCCCTTTGCTTCGCAAGGGGCGCGCGGTCTGCTGCGGGAGACCTTCGGTGTCGAGCCGCAGCAGCCGGAATACGAGGCCTTGCGCGAGGAATTCCTCGCCCACTACGCAGCGAACATTGCGGTGCGTACCCGCCTCTTCCCGGGGGTGGCCGACTGCCTTGCGACGCTGGCCGAGCACGACATTCCCTGGGGTATCGTCACCAACAAGCCGGGCTATCTGACGGATGCCCTGCTGGCGGCCCTGCCGCTGCCCGTGGCACCGGCGGTGGTGGTCAGCGGTGATACCACAGCACGCTGCAAACCCGATCCTCTCCCCTTGCTCTACGCCTTGGAACGATTGGCGGTGTCACCGCAGCGCAGTCTCTATCTGGGCGACGATCGACGCGACATCGAGGCGGCCCACGCGGCGAGTTGTGCGGCCTGGGCGGCAGGCTGGGGTTACTGCAGTGGGGAGGCGGCGGCATCCTGGGGCGCCGACGCTGTCATCCCGCGCAGCGAGGACCTAGCTGCGCGGCTCTTCGCCGAGGCTATCGGTGGGGACGGGCCCTGGTAGTGTGGGTCTGCGCATCTGCAAGCCGGCGGCAGCGAGGATGGCAAGGCCGCCCGTGAATTCGGACCAAGTCACGGCCTCGCCGGCGAGGAGCCATGCCGAGGCAGCGCCGAAGAGGATCTCCACTGGCATGATCACCGCCGATAGACCCACGGGGAGGCGAGCCACGCCGTAGAGGGTGGCGGCCGTCGCGCCGCCCACCCAGAACCAGGAAAAGGCCGGAAGCAGCCAAAACAGTTCGGCATGCGGGCGCGGCCAGGGTGAAAAGAGCGCCACCATCAGGCCAAGGGACGCACAACCCCACCAGATGGCCACGGCCCGCTCGCGATCCGGTACACTCTGGTTGCCGCGCAACAGGACATTGCTGGCGGCAAAGGCAAGCCCGGCGCTGACCGCCAGAAGATCGTCCAGGTCGAAGGCCGACCAAGATCCCACTTGGCCGTGACCGATGACGAGGATGCTGCCGGCGATGGCCAGAGCACCGGCCAAGACGCCACGCCACCCCAGCGATTCCTTCAGCACCAGCCAAGCCAGCAACAAAGACCATACCGGCGACAAATAGAAGAGCAGCAACACGCGCACCACGCTGCCATCGAAAAGGGCCAGCATGAAGGCCACGTTGGTCCAGCCACCCAGGAGCGCCAGAGCCAGCAGCACCTTGCCGTCGCGACGCCAGTGCAAGCGCTGCCAGCGCACCACCGTCAAGGCGGGGAGCGCCAGCAGTAGATAGATGCCGGCAATGAGCCAGGGGCCCGCCAACCCTTGGCCGGAGAAAAAGCGTAGCGGCCACCAGAACCCGCCCCACAGTGCGGCTCCCAAAACCAGCGCACCGATGGCCAGATGGCGCGGCGACTCCCGAAAAGACGCGACAGACACTTGTCAGGGGACTCCTTTCTGCACCAAACTTGCATCCATGATGAAATCCACTGGCTGGCTTCGGTCGATCACGGCTGACGGAAGTGTGGCATGAATCCCGGCCTTGCGTCACTGCAGGCCTATCCTTTCGAGCGCCTGCGGCAGTTGCTTCAGGATGTGAACCCGCCAGCACTCCCGCTCATCGACTTTTCCATCGGTGAACCGCGTCAGCAGGCGCCCGAACTGGTGGCCCAGGCCCTGACGGCATCCTTGCAGCAGGGCCTGGCGGAATATCCCAAGGTGCTGGGCGAGCTGACGCTGCGACGGGCGATGGCCGCCTGGGCGAGCCGCCGCTTCTCTCTGCCCAGCGGATTTCTCGATCCCGACCGCTGCATCCTGCCTGTCAACGGCACTCGTGAGGCGCTCTTCAGCATCGCTCAGACCCTGGTGGACCCCTGCCAGGAGCCTAAAGCCCTGGTGCTCATGCCCAATCCTTTCTATCAGATCTACGAGGGTGCGGCACTGTTGGCGGGGGCGGAGCCCTACTACCTCAATTGCGACCCGGTATCGGGCCAGCCGGATTACCACGCCATCCCTGAAGCCATCTGGCAGCGTGCCGCCCTGATCTATGTAAACTCGCCGCACAACCCCACCGGCGCCGCGCTGGACCAGGATGCACTCGCCTGGCTCATCGCCCAGACTCGGCGCCATGGTGTGGTTCTGGCTGTCGACGAGTGCTATAGCGAGATCTATTTCCGCGACGCCCCGGTGGGTGTGCTGGCGGTGGCGGCCGCGACCGGCAGCCTCGAAGGTGTACTGAGTTTTCACAGCCTGTCCAAGCGCTCGAGCATACCGGGGGCGCGCAGCGGCTTCGTCGCGGGGGATCCCGCCGTCCTGGCGCGTTTTCTGCGCTATCGCACCTACCTTGGAGCAGCCATGCCGCCCTTCATCCAGGCGGCTTCCCTTGCCGCCTGGGGGGACGAGGAGCACGTGGCGCAGAGCCGCCGTACCTACGCACGCAAGTTTGCGGCGGCGCAGGATATTCTCGGTGGGCACCTGGATATCGCCCTGCCCGATGGCGGCTTCTACCTCTGGCCGGAAGTGGGCGACGGCGAGGCTTTCACCCGTGCGCTTTTTGCAAGCAAGCACGTCCGCTGCCTGCCCGGTGCCTATCTGGCGCGGCATGCCCACGGTCTGCACCCGGGGCAGGAGCGCGTGCGTATCGCCCTGGTGGGGAGCGAGGAAGAATGCATCGAAGGTTTGCAACGCATCCGCGATTTTCTCGATAATCACCCTTTAAAATCGTCGCAATCAAAGGAGTCAGCGTGGCACAGCTAGCGGAAATCATCGACAGCGCCTGGGAGGAACGGGACCAGTTCAGCCCGCGCAATGCGCCCAACGAGCTGCGCGACGCCGTGGGAAAGGTCATCGAAGGCCTCGACAAAGGCGTGCTGCGGGTCGCCGAGAAGCGCGATGGCGAATGGTATACGCATCAGTGGATCAAGAAGGCCGTGCTGCTGTCTTTCCGCTTGCAGGACAATGTCCGTATCCCAGGCGGCGAGACCCAATATTTTGACAAGGTGCCGGGGAAATTCGCCGACTACAACAGCAACGATTTTCGCACCGGCGGCTTTCGCGTGGTGCCGCCAGCGACGGTGCGCAAGGGGGCCTTCATCGCCCGTAACTGTGTGCTCATGCCCTCCTTCGTGAACATCGGTGCCTATGTGGACGAGGGTACCATGGTGGATACCTGGGCGACGGTGGGTTCCTGTGCCCAGATCGGCAAGAACGTGCACCTATCCGGCGGCGTCGGCATCGGCGGGGTGCTGGAGCCCTTGCAGGCCAATCCCACCATCATCGAAGACCACTGCTTCATCGGCGCCCGCTCCGAAGTCGTGGAAGGAGTCATCGTCGAGGAAGGTTCCGTGATCTCCATGGGGGTCTTCATCGGCGCCAGCACCCGCATCTACGATCGCGAGACGGGAGAGATCCTCTACGGCCGCGTGCCGGCGGGTTCGGTGGTGGTATCTGGCAGTCTGCCGGCAAAGGACGGCAGCCACAGCCTCTATTGTGCCGTCATCGTCAAGAAGGTGGACGCCAAGACCCTGAGCAAGGTGGGTATCAACCAGTTGCTGCGTGAGCTCTGAGTCATGGATCCGCGCCAGCGCGTGCTGCGCTACGCCGAGACACTCATAGCGCGTCCGTCGGTGACGCCGGAAGACGCGGGCTGTCAGGCCTGGATGCGGGAGCGTCTCGAAAATCTGGGTTTTACGGTGACCAGCTTGCCGGCGGGCGGCGTCGAGAATTTCTGGGCGCTGCGGGGGGAGTCCGGGCCCATCGTCTGCTTTGCCGGTCACACCGACGTGGTTCCACCGGGCCCGCGTGAGGCCTGGCAGAGCGATCCCTTCGTGCCCGTCGTGCGCGACGAGGTGTTGTACGGTCGCGGGGCCGCGGACATGAAGGGCAGTCTCGCCGCCATGCTGGTGGCGGTGGAAGACTTCGTCGCCGCACAACCAAAGCACCCCGGCCGTATCGCCTTCCTCATCACCTCCGATGAGGAAGGCGTGGCCACCCACGGGACCCGCCACGTCGTGGACTATCTGGCGGCGCAGCAGATTCGGCCGGATTATTGTCTGGTGGGCGAGCCCTCCTCCTCGAAACGCCTGGGAGACGTGGTCAAGAATGGGCGGCGCGGCTCGCTCAACGCCCGCCTGCGGATCATCGGGCAGCAGGGCCACGTGGCCTACCCCGAGCTCGCCGACAATCCCATCCACCGCGCGCTGGGAGCTCTGGCGGAGCTGGCGGAGAGACAGTGGGATGCCGGTTATCCCGACTTTCCTCCCACCCGCTTGCAGATCTCCAATATCCATGCCGGCACTGGCGTGACCAACGTCATTCCAGGGCAACTGGAGGTACAATTCAATTTCCGCTTCTCTCCCGCTTCGAGCCCCGAGTCTCTGGAGCAGGCCGTGGTGGCGTTGCTGGAGAAGCACGGCCTGCGCTACGAACTGGACTGGCAGTTTTCCGGGCCGCCCTTCTACACGCCACCCGGAAGGCTGGTGGACGCCACCCAGAAGGTACTGCGTCGCCAGCTGGGTCAAGAGGCGCAACTGTCCACGGGAGGGGGCACTTCCGATGGGCGATTCATTGCCCAGCTGGGCGGGGAGGTGCTGGAGCTGGGCCCATGTAACGCCACCATCCACAAGGTGAACGAGTGTGTGGCCCTGACCGAACTCGAGGAGTTGGCAGCGATCTATCGGGGAGTGCTGGAAGAACTCTGCAGCGGGACCGAAGCGTGAACCGCCGCCACGCCGCCTTATGGTTTTTCACCCTCGCAGGTCTGTTGCTGGGCGGCTGTGCCCAGCGGATGTCGCCCATGCCCGGGAGCAGCGTCGCTCCGGCTTCGGCCGGTGCCTGTCAAGCCGGCGCGCCGAAGCTCGATGCGCCCTACAATCGCAGTTATCTGGTCAACGGTCGTCGCTATGAGCCACTGACCACCGCGCTCGGCTACGATCGACGCGGGACGGCCTCTTGGTATGGCTGGGAGTCCGGTTCCGTCACCTCCATGGGGACGCCCTTCCTGCCGCAGGCCTACAGTGCCGCCAGCCGCGAGCTACCGTTGCCCACCTGCGTGCGCGTCACCAATCTTGCCAACGGTCGCAGCATCGAGGTGCTGGTAAACGATCGCGGTCCCTTTGTCGACGGCCGTATCCTCGACCTCTCCTACGGTGCTGCCAGGGCCCTGGACATGATCCGCAGCGGCACGGCGGTGGTACGCGTCGAGGCCCTGGCACCGACGACCCAGGCCAGTTCGGCCGCGGCTCCCAACCCAGGTGCGGGCAGACCGGCGGAGTTCTATCTACAGACGGGCGCCTTTCAGCAGATCAATCTCGCCATCCGCGAACGCCATCGTCTGCAGGCCATGGGCGTCGGCCCGCTGCTGATCGTGCCGGGGCTGGTGCGGGGCACGACCTTCTATCGGGTGCAGATCGGCCCATGGACCGATCGGAGTGTGGCCGAGACCCTGCGCGCGCGACTGCTGCAGTCGGGCACAGCGGAAGTCCTGGTGGTCCAACAGTGAACCTTCGGCAGCCATGATCTCCTTGCGACCCACGGCTTCCCGCAAGGGAGCGGCCGTCATGCCCAATCTCTTCATCGTTGGCGCCGTCAAGTGCGGCACGACCTCTCTCTATGCCTATCTGCGCCAACATCCGGAGATCTTCTTCCCGGAGATGAAGGAGCCGCATTTCTTCACCCACCCTCAGCCTTCGGCGGAGCAGGCCCACCTCATCCAGTATGTGGCCGATGCCGACCACTACGCCAAGCTCTACGCCCACTCCGGTAACTATCGCTGGCGGGGCGATGCCAGTCCCTCCTACCTTTGGTCGGCGGAGGCGGCAAGGCAGATCCACGCCGAGATACCCGAGGCGCGGATCCTGATCCTTCTGCGCGATCCCGTGCAGCGTGCCTACTCCCAGTACCTCATGGATTTTCGCGAGGGTGTCGTCAATGACGATTTCTATACGGCGCTGATGCGGGATTGGCAGCGATCGGACAAGGGCTGGGGGATATCGCAGCTCTATGTCGAGCTGGGTCTCTATCTCGACCAGGTTCGGCGTTACCGGGAATGGTTCGGGGTAGAACAGGTGCGTGTCTTTCTGCTGGAAGAACTCAAACGGGATGCGCGCGCCGTATTGCTGGAGATTGCCGACTTCCTGAAAATCGATCCTGGCCCCATCGAGGGCATCGATCTGCATCGAGCACACAATCCGCACCGTCGTCCCCGGGGGGAGTGGGCGCGGCGTCTGGCTGCCGCGCCCTGGAGTCGCTATATCGGCGAGCACCTCTTTCCACAGCGCTGGGGCGAATATCTCTGGCAGCACTTTTTCCTGGCGGAAGGGAAAAAGCCGCCCATGGATCCGCGGGCGCGCGCTTTTCTGCAGGGCATCTACGAGCCGGAGATTCGCGGACTGGAGCAGCTTCTGGATCGGCCCCTGCCGGAGCTGCGTTTGTCGTGGCGCCCGGATGAGCGTAGCACCCTTTCCGTTCCAGAGCCGGCGGAAGGTCTGGAAATACCCGACCGCCCCTGAAGACGCGCCTTGCCGCTGGCGGTTCCCTGGACTAAGGTGAATAGGAGACACGACTCGGAATTTAAGGAGAGACTCCTGTGGCCTACCGGTATCTGCGTTTTTTCAGGGAAATCGGCATCGATGACCTGCCCCAGGTAGGCGGCAAGAACGCCTCCCTCGGGGAGATGTACCAGAAACTGAGTAGCCAGGGAGTGCGGGTCCCCAATGGCTTTGCCATCACCGCCGAGGCCTACCGGGCCACGCTGGACGCAGCAGGCGCCTGGGATGCCCTGCACGCCTGCCTGGACGATCTGGATCCCAACGACGTGGATGCCCTCGCCCGCGCTGGCGTGCGTGCACGCGAGATCGTCTACGCCGCTCCCCTACCCGCCCAACTGCAGCAGGAAATCCTGGAAGCTTACCGCGAGCTGCAGCGGGAATACGGCAAGGGTCTCTCTCTGGCGGTGCGCTCCTCGGCCACGGCGGAAGATCTCCCCACCGCGAGCTTCGCTGGCCAGCAGGAGACCTACCTCAATATCCGTGGCGACGCCGAGCTCATGGACGCCTGCCGGCGCTGCTTTGCCAGTCTTTTCACAGACCGCGCCATCCATTATCGCGCCGAGCAGGGCTTCGATCACTTTCACGTGGCCTTGTCTGTCGGCGTGATGAAAATGGTGCGCTCGGATCTCGCCAGCAGCGGCGTGATGTTCTCTCTGGATACCGAGACGGGTTTTCGCGACGTGGTCTTCATCACCGCCGCCTGGGGTCTGGGGGAAAACGTCGTCCAGGGAGCCGTCAATCCCGACGAGTTCTATGTCTTCAAGCCCACCTTTCGCCAGGGCAAGCGCGTCGTCCTGCGACGGCTGCTGGGGAGCAAGAAACTGAAGATGGTCTATGCCGACGACGGCGAACACCAGACCACCCGCAATGTCGACACGAGCCCCGAGGAGCAGGAGCGCTTCTGTCTCGACGATGCCGACGTCCTGCAACTGGCGGAATACGCCATGATCATCGAGGAACACTACAGCAAGCACGTCGGTGAGTCGCGGCCCATGGACATGGAGTGGGCCAAGGACGGCATCGACGGTCTGCTCTACCTGGTGCAGGCGAGGCCGGAGACCGTGGCGTCGCAGCAGAAAGGCCAGGTTCTGGAAGAGTATCGTCTGCAGGCCCGACCGGAAAAGGTCCTGGTGGAGGGTCGGGCGGTGGGCGGCAAGATCGCCACCGGTAAGGTTCGGGTCTTTCGCGATATTCGCCAGATCGACACCTTCCGGCGCGGCGAGGTGCTGGTCGCCGACAATACCACGCCCGACTGGGAACCCATCATGAAGGAGGCCGCCGCCATCGTTACCAACCGTGGCGGACGCACCTGCCACGCCGCCATCATCGCCCGGGAGCTGGGAATCCCGGCGGTGGTGGGTGCCGCCGGCGCCACCGAGCAGCTGCACGACGGCGACGAGGTGACCATCTCCTGCGCCGAGGGCGACGTCGGTCGGGTCTATGCCGGTCGTCAGCCCTTCGAGGTGCGGCGCACCGATCTGGCCCAGCTACCTCGGCCGGCAACCCACATCATGATCAACCTGGGGGATCCCGATCTCGCCTTCCAGATCCGCAATCTCCCCAACGACGGCGTGGGTCTGGCGCGGATGGAGTTCATCATCGGCAACTACATCAAGGCCCACCCCATGGCCCTCCTGCACCCCGAACGGGTCGAAGATGCCGATGAGCGGGAGGCCCTGCAGCGACTGCAGCGCGGTTTTCGCAGTGGCGAAGAATTCTTCATCCAGAAGCTGTCCGAGGGCATCGGCACCATTGCCGCCGCCTTCTACCCCAAGCCCGTGGTCGTGCGTATGTCCGACTTCAAATCCAACGAATATGCGGCGCTGCTGGGCGGGCGGAGCTTCGAGCCGCGTGAGGAAAACCCCATGCTCGGTTTTCGCGGTGCCTCTCGCTACGCCCACCCCGCCTATGCCGAGGGCTTCCGTCTGGAGTGCCTGGCCATGCGCCGGGTGCGGGAGGACATGGGCCTGATCAATGTCGTCCTCATGCTGCCCTTCGTACGTCGCCTGGAGGAGGCCGATGCGGTACTGGCGCGAATGGCGGAATACGGGCTGCAGCGCGGTGCACACGGACTGCAGGTCTACGCCATGTGCGAGGTGCCCAGCAACGTGATCCTGGTGGATGAGTTTGCAAAGCGCTTCGACGGTTTTTCCATCGGCAGCAACGATCTCACCCAGCTGACCCTGGGCGTGGATCGGGATTCGGAAATCGTGGCCTTCGATTACGACGAGCGGGACGCGGCGGTGCGCGCCATGATCCGCCTAGCGGTGGAAGGCTGTCAGCGCAATGGCATCCACTCGGGCCTGTGTGGACAGGCGCCCTCGGATTACCCGGAAATTGCCGAATATCTGGTACAGATCGGCATAGAATCCATGAGCCTCAACCCCGACACCGTGCTCAATACCACGCTGCAGGTGCTGGAAGTGGAGAAAAGGCTCGGTCGTTCCGGACGCGATTCTGCGTCCTGAGCCCGGCGGCGACACCCCCACGGATGTCGCACGGGCTCAGCGAGTTTCCCGTCTCGACAAGGAGTGAACGTGAGCAGTCCAAGGCCCGTCTTGGTAGTGATTTTCGATGGCTTCGGCCTCAACCCCAACCGCGCCTACAACGGCTGGGCATTGGCTCGCACCCCGCACCTGGACCACTATTTCAGCAGTTTCCCACACAGCGCCCTGCAGGCCTCCGGTCGCGCCGTGGGCCTGCCGGACGGACAGTTCGGTAATTCCGAGGTCGGCCATCTGACCTTGGGCTCCGGCCGCATTCTCAAGCAGGATCTCGTCCGCATCTCCGACGCTTTGGAGGACGGCAGTTTCGGCGAACTTCCGTCCTGGAAAAAATTCCTGCAAAGCCAAGGCCGCCTCCACCTCATCGGCATGGTCTCCGACGGCGGCGTGCACTCCCACATCGACCACCTCCTGGGTATCCTCCCGCTCGTGGTGGCGGCGGGCATGGAACCCGTCGTACACATGATCAGCGACGGCCGCGACACCGCGCCCCAGTGTGCCGACGGTTACGTCCGCCAGGTGGAGAAGGTTCTGCAACAACTCGGCACTGGGCGTATCGCCAGCGTCGTCGGCCGTTACTACGCCATGGACCGCGCCGAGCACTGGGAACGGACGCAAAAGGCTTGGCGCGCCTACCTCCTGGGGGAGGGGGAGCGGGCCGCGGACGCCGAAAGCGCCGTCCGCGCCGCCTGGAAACGAGGCGAAGGGGACGAATTCATCCAGCCCACCCTCGTCGGTGACCCGGAAACGGCGCGGATCGGCAAGGACGAGCACGTCTTCCTTTTCAACTTCCGCTCCGATCGCATGCGCCAGCTGAGCGCCGCCTTGGGCATGCCGGATTTTTCCCATTTCGACCGCGGCAGCGAAGGACCGCGACCGCTTCTGTGCATGACGCCTTACAACGACGATTATCCTTTCCCGGTACTTTTCCCCACGGAATTCCCCTATCAGGTCCTGGCGGAAGTGATCGCGGACGCGGGACTGCGCCAGTTCCACTGCGCCGAAACGGAGAAGTACGCCCACGTCACCTACTTTTTCAACGGCGGTCGGGAGGAAGCTTTTCCCGGCGAAGACCGCGCCATCGTTCCTTCACCTCAGGTGGCCACCTATGACCTGCAACCGGAGATGAGCGCTGCTGCCGTAGCCGATCGCGTCATCGCGGCCATCGAGTCGGGGCAGTACGCCTTCGTCCTGGTGAATTTTGCCAACGGCGACATGGTCGGGCATACCGCCAAGATCCCTGCCATCCTCCGTGCCGTAGAGACTCTCGACCTACAATTCCATCGCGTGGCACAGGCCGCGCTGGCCAGGGGGTTTCGCATCATTCTCACCGCCGATCACGGCAACTGCGACGAGATGGTGGACCCACTGACGGGCGAGCCGCACACCCAGCACACCGTCTATCCGGTGCCCTTCCTGCTGCTGGGCGTACCCGGCGCGAGCCTCGGTATCGGCCGGGGTCTGGCGGACCTTGCCCCGACGGTCCTCGATCTCCTGGATCTGCCGGTACCGGAAGCCATGAGCGGCAAGAGCATCATCCTCAATCGTCGACGGGATTAGGCCGCCATGCCAATGGGAGGAAGATCATGGGCAGCATGAACGATCGCATCCGCGAGGTCGCCGAGCTCACGGAGCGGCTCAAGGAGCAGTATCCGGCGGAGATCAACGCCTTTTTGGGGTTCATGGGCAAGACCGAGGGGAATCCGGCCCTGACCCACGCCCAGAAAGAACTCATCAATGTCGCCCTGGCTGTGGCCGCCCAGTGTGAATGGTGTATCGCCATCCACGTCAAGGCAGCCGTGAAGGCGGGGGCCAACCGTGACGAAATCATGAGCGCCGGCTTCCAGGCGGTGCTCATGCACGGTGGCCCGGCGCTCATGTATCTGGTCTCCCTCACCCACGCCGTGGACGAGTTCGCCCCGGCCAACACCCAGGGGGTCTGATATGGATCGCGACACCATACGGACCATGTTGCGGGATATGCTGCGCGCCCGCGCCTTCGAGGAGGCAGCTGCCCAAGCCTACGCCCAGGGCGAGATTGCCGGTTTTCTGCACCTCTACCCGGGCGAGGAGGCCGTCGCCGTGGGCGTGCTGCACGCCGCGGAACCCGGTGACTATGTCGTCAGCACCTATCGGGAACACGTGCACGCCCTGGTGCGCGGCATCCCGGCCGCAGCCATCTTTGCTGAACTCCTGGGCAAAAAGACGGGCGTGAGCGGCGGCATGGGCGGATCCATGCACCTCTTCGATCGGGAACGGCGCTTTCTCGGCGGTTACGCCATCGTCGGCGAAACCTTCCCCATCGCCCTCGGCGCCGCCTACGCCGTGGCCTACCGCCAGCTTCCCGAAGCCGTGCTCTGTTTCTTTGGCGACGGCGCCGTCAATCAGGGGACCTTTCACGAGTCGCTGAATATGGCCGCCCTCTGGCGCCTCCCCATCCTTTTGGTCTGTGAAAACAATCGCTACCAGATCGGCACCGAGATCCATCGCCACTCCGCCGTGACGGAAATCTACAAGCGGGCCTGCGGCTACGGCATCCCCGCCGAGAAAGTGGACGGTATGGACGTGCTGGCCGTCCATGAGGCGACCCGCCGCGCCTTGGCGCGGGTTCGGGCGGGGGAGGGGCCGCAATTCCTGGAGATGGAAACCTATCGCTTCCGCGGCCACTCCATGGCCGATCCCGGGAGCTACCGCCCGACGGTGGAAGTCCAGGCCTACGAGGCCAACGATCCCATCGCCGCCACTCTGCGCGGCGTCGAGTTTCACTATCCTTCGGCGGATGAGCTGGGCAGCGGCCACGATTGCATCCAGGGCTTTTGCGACCATTGCTGTCAGGAGGGGCACCTGGACGAGGCCGCCCTCGCCCGACTTCGGCAGGAGGTCGCCGACGAAATCGCCGCCGCCCGCGACTTTGCTCGCCAAAGCCCTGCGCCCTCCATGGACGACGCCTGGGCAGCCTTGCTGCGCAACCGTCGGTACGACCGTCTCTTCGAGGAGCAAGCCCCATGACGACCATGCGTTACTGGCAGGCACTGAACCGCGCCCTGGATGCCGAAATGGCGGAGGACGACGCCGTTCTGCTGCTTGGGGAAGACGTAGGCCTCTATGGCGGCACCTATCGCGTAAGCGAAGGACTGCTCGCCAAGTACGGCGAGTGGCGGGTGCGCGACACCCCCATTTCCGAAAACAGCTTTACGGGCCTCGGGGTAGGCGCCGCCATGCTGGGACTGCGCCCGGTGGTGGAGATCATGACCATCAATTTTGCCCTACTGGCCATGGACGCCATCGTCAACATGGCCGCCAAAATCCCCTTCATGTCCGGCGGCCAGTTTCCCATGCCCCTGACCGTGCGTATGCCCGGCGGTGTCGCCCGCCAGCTCGGAGCCCAACACTCGCAACGATTGGAGGCCATGTTCCTGGGCGTTCCCGGCCTGCGCATCGTCGTCCCGGCCACACCCCAAGACGCTTACTGGCAGCTGCGTCAGGCCATCCGCAGCGACGATCCCATCCTCGTCCTGGAACACGAGCTGCTTTACTTCACCGAGGGTGAGGTGGACGAAAACCTGCCGGCGCCGCCGTTGCACCAGGCCATCTGCCGACGGGCCGGTACGGATTTGACCTGCATCAGCTACTCGCGCATGGTATCCGTAGCCGAAGCCGCCGCCGAGCAACTGGCCAAGGACGGTATTGCCATGGAAATCATCGATCTGCGCAGTCTGAATCCGGTGGACTGGGACCGTTGCATGCATTCCGTGGAAAAAACACACCGGGCCTTGATCCTGGCCGAGGACCCGCGTTTCGGCGGCGTCTCCGGCGAGCTGACCGCCACCCTCCAGGAACGGTGCTTCTACTGGCTGGATGCACCCATCGGGCGCTTGGCGGGGCTGGATATACCAACGCCCTTCAACGGTGCGCTGGAGGCCGCGAGTATTCCGCGCGTCGCCGATGTCGTCACCGCCGCCAAGGCCCTGTTATCACCGGATAAGGAGCGCTGAGCATGAAAGATCCCGTCACGATGCCCGTGCTATCCGACACCATGGAAACCGGCCGCCTGGTGCGCTGGAACAAGGCCGTAGGTGACCCCGTCCGGAAGGGGGAGGCCATTGCCGAGGTGGAGACGGACAAGGCCATCCTCGACGTCGAAGCCTTTGCCGACGGTTACCTAGCCGGACCTTTGGCGCCCGTGGATGTGGATATCCCGGTCCGCCAGACCATCGCCTACATTGTCGATACACCAGCAGCGGCGCAGCCGGGAGAGGATGCACAGTCCGCCGTGCAGAGCAGTCCTGCTGCAACAGCAAGCGATACCGTCGATCCGGTCCAGACGGATGCCGTCAGCAGCGCCGCGCAGAAGACGAAAAGCAGCGAGGCGAAGCAGACCGCCACCAGCCATCCAGCAGAGCACGGCACGATCCCAAAAACCGGGACGGCGGCAGCACAGGAGCAAAACACCGAGGCCGACTCCGAAGCAGCCTCTCAGGGGGCTGATGCCGCGCCCAAGCCGAGCCAACAGGACGAGGGTCCCGCCGGCGAGGCGATGTTGGTCTCGCCCTACGCGCGCGCTCTTGCTGCGGATCTGGGGGTGGATGTACGTAACCTTCGACCCGGCGCCGACGGTCGCGTGCACGCCGCCGAGGTTCTGGCCGCGGCCATGGCGGGTCCGGAACCGGATCTGCGCTATGGACCACCCTACCGCGTGGAAAGGCTGCGACCCATGCGCGCGGCAGTGGCGCGCAACATGGCCGCCACCCTGGACACCCCCACCTTTCAGATCGGCTCGCGCCTGCCGCTAGGGACCCTGCACCAGCAGGCCAAAGACCGCAAGGTGAGCCTGACCCTGGCCCTGGCGCGGGCCTGTGCCTTGACCGTCGCCGAAGACCCTTGGTTCAACCACGCCTGGACCCGCGCCGGTCTCGCCCGGCGGGAACGGGTGGACATCGGCATCGCCGTCGATACCGGCGACGGTCTGGTGACTCCGGTCCTGCGCGATGCTGCTCGCCGCCCCCTCAAGGAGCTGGCCGAGGACTGGCGCATCCTCTTGGGCAAGACCCGTAAAGGACGACTCGCGCCCGAGGACTACGAAGGCGCCACCTTCTATCTGTCCAATCTCGGCGTGTTTCCCCACGTCACCCACTTCAACGCCATCGTGCCCACGGGCGCTTCGGCCATCTTGGCGGTCGCCGCCAGCGATGCCGAGGGCCGAACGGATTTTACTCTGAGTTGCGACCATCGGGTGATCTTCGGAGCGGACGCCGCGCGTTTTCTCGGTCGCTTGGCCGAACGCCTGGAGCATTGCCAGTGGCTGGAGGACTAACGTCTACGCTGCTCTGCATCAACAGCGGCTCGTCTTCGCTGAAGTTTGCCGTTTATGCCCTGCCCGTCGTCGATCAAGGCCAGTGCCTGGCCGAGGGCGCGGTAGAACGCATCGGCCAGAGTGTGGGTCGGCTCTGGATCCAGACCGCAAACACGGACCGGCACGAAGAACGCGGCCACTTTGCCGACCCCGGCACGGCCCTGGCCGCCCTCTTCCGCAGCTTGGACACCCTGTCCTGTCCGCGTCCGGCGGCGGTCGGCCACCGGGTGGTCAGTGGCGGGCCGCGGCGGCTGGAGCACACCCGGATCGACGCCGACGTCCTCCAGGATCTCCGCAACGCTTTGGCCTTCGCCCCCCTCCACCTCCCCGCCGAGATTGCCGCCATCGAAGCCGTCGCCGCCTCCTGGCCGGAGATCCCCCAGGTCGCCTGTTTCGATACCGCCTTCCATCGCGATATCCCCGAGGTCGCCGCGCGTTTTCCTCTGCCCCGCAATCTCTGGCACGAAGGGGTGCGCAAGTATGGTTTCCACGGCCTCTCGTATGAGTACATCGTGTCGCAGTTACCCGATGCGGGGCGCGGCCGCAGCATCGTTGCCCACCTGGGCAACGGCGCGAGTCTGGCCGCCATCGCCGACGGTCGCTGTCTCGACACCAGCATGGGCCTGACCCCCACCGGCGGTGTGGTCATGGGCACCCGCAGCGGCGATCTGGATCCCGGTGTCCTGCTCTACCTCATTGAGGAGAAGGGCTACAACGGCCCGCAGCTGGAGCGGCTCCTGAACCGCCTGGCGGGGATGCTGGCCATCTCCGGCGTGAGCGGTGACGTCCAGACCCTGCTGGCACAGCGGGACAAGGAGCCGCATGTGGCTCAAGCCTTGGACATCTTCGCCTACAGCGTGCGCAAGACCATCGGCGCCTACATGGCCGTCCTCGGCGGTCTCGACCGCTTGGTCTTCACCGGCGGCATCGGCGAGCATGCCGCCCCGTTGCGCTGGTCCATCTGCCGGCCTCTGGAAGGCCTTGGCATCCGTCTCGATCCCGTAGCCAATACCGACGCACGCCGCTGCATCTCCCGGGAAGACAGTCCCATAGAGGTACTGGTGATCCCCACCAACGAGGACCTCACCATAGCCCGACACACTCAGCGCATCGCTGGCCTGGCCTAGTCCAGGTCGCCCGGGTCCTGGTCCGGATGGAAGCCGCCGTAGACCGCCAGAGTAAGCGAGGCGGACCGCCATGAGATGGGCGATATAGACTCAAGGGCACCTCGAACAACCCCGATTTTTTGGGCAGAACGGCGCG
>ERZ1669250.503-NODE-503-length-17322-cov-5.333121_pt1 | contig 17322 bp, 22 predicted proteins | sample MGYA00579295_ERZ1669250 | MGnify/ENA primary metagenome ERZ1669250 (study PRJEB41166, sample SAMN08046056) | hot springs metagenome | biome: hot spring; feature: acid hot spring; material: thermophilic sediment; isolation source: thermophilic sediment from acid...
GATCATTGTCAAATAGACCTTTTTCATAGAGGAAAACTCATAAAATTTTATAATTCGTTTTCTTATAATTAAAATAATGAATATAAAAAACATGGTGGAAGCTGCTCTTTTTTCTTCTGATGAACCATTGAAAATTTCAGAGATTTCCGAAAAATTGAACATTTCAAAAAATGATGTTAGGAAGGCAATCAATCAGCTTAAGGAAGAATACAGATCAGATGAGAGATCCATTGAGATATTCAGGATTGGTCAGAAATACGTAATGCAACTCAAAGAAGAATATACAGAAATTGGATATAAATTTTCCAAACCTGAAATAGACAGGGAAATGCTCAAAACGCTTGCCCTGATTGCATATCTGCAGCCAGTGAAAATTTCAGATCTCAGAAAATATGTGGGTGAAAAACTGAACGATCATATAAAAATGCTGAAAGAAAAAAGACTTGTCTATTCGAGGAAGTATGGCAAAAGCACGGTTTTAGGAATAACTAAATACTTCGGTACATATTTTGGTATAGACATATCGGATCCCAAGAATGTCAGGGAATATTTAATAAAAAAATTGAACGTGGATCTGGGAGATGATTCAAAATGAATGTGTTGCTTGTTGGTGGTGGTGCAAGGGAAAATATAATCGGTCAGAGGATAGTCGATGACGGAGGAATCCTTTATACCGTTATGGGAAATCTGAATCCTGGTCTAAAAAAAATAAGCAGGGAATATCTGATAGAAAAGGAAACCAATATTGAAAGGATAATGGACTGGAATCCTGTAAAAAACAGGAACATTGATATGGCAGTAATTGGACCGGAGGCACCGCTTGAGCTCGGGATTGTCGATAAACTCAACAAGATTGGAATTGAGACCGCATCGCCCAATTCAGTGGCTGCAGAGATAGAAACTAATAAAAAGTTCATGAGGGAACTGATGGAAAAATACAGTATACCGGGGAATTTAAAATATTACTATTTTACGGAATTCGGAGCAATAAAGAGATTCATAAAGGGAATAGATTTTCCCTTTGTAATAAAACCAGTGGGATTGACAGGTGGTAAGGGAGTCTGGGTTCAAGGAGACCATTTCCAGACAAAGGACGAGGCCATAGAGTACTGTGAAAAAATCATAATGGAAAATATTGGCGGTGGAAAGGGAATCCTGATAGAGGAAAAAATAGAAGGCGAGGAGTACAGTCTTCAGGCATTCACAGACGGTAAAAATGTTATTCCAATGCCCCTTGTACAGGATTTCAAGAGGGCATATGAAGGTGACAGGGGACCAAATACCGGTGGAATGGGTTCATATTCCATGTCAGATCACCTTCTTCCTTTCATTTCAATAGATGATTACAATTTTTCACTGAATATATTGCAGCAGATAATCGATGCCCTGAGGAGGGAGGGAAGATATTACAGGGGGGTTATTTATGCGCAGTTCATGATAACAAAAACAGGGCCCAAGATCGTTGAAATAAATGCAAGATTTGGAGACCCGGAGGCCATGAATGTCCTTACAACATTCAGGGGGAATTTTGTTGAACTTCTCAATAACATTGCAAAGGGATCCATACACCAAAATTTTTATTTTGAACATCTTTCTACACTTGTAAAATATGTTGTGCCTGAAGGATATGGGAACTCTCCAAAAGATAATCAGGAGATACATATAGATCTGAATAAAATTTATGAAACTGGTGCAAAGGTCTATTTTGGTTCGGTCAATGCGGTTGATGATAGGATTCTAACAACGCATTCCAGGGCCCTGGCTGTTGTTACAAAGGCCGAAAAACTTGAGGATGCTTACAGAACATCGGAAGAAGCCTTAAAATATGTTAGCGGAAATATCTATGTCAGGCATGACATCGGAAGTCCCGAACTCATAGAAAGAAAAATAGAACGTATGAGGAAAATCAGGTCAATATAATTTACAGTAAATCATTTTATAATTGACTATTATTTCATTGGCGACGGTCCATGCCATCAATCTTTTATTATAAATTGATTTTCTCTGATATTCATTTACGTTGGAAATGAATTTTCCTTCAGGAAAACCACCTATGAGAACTATGCTTTCCGGTTTCAGAAATTCCCCAGGATCTGATACGGTACTGTTTTCATCCATGAGAAATATATTCGGGATATCTATCTCCTTTATAAGAGAAAACAGATCCTTTTTTTCCATCCACATCAATGGATGTTCCTTATCTGGAACATATTTATTCTGAAAGAGGGATTCCATTAATCCCACAAATCTGTGGTATGCTCTTGGTATCTTTGTTTCGGGACTTATTTTAATCACATCATTATTCCTGGTGTGAATGTATATTCTCAGTTTATTTTCATAATTCAGTATGCTTTCAAGGGCATTCAATAAAAATAGATAAACTATATCTGGCCTTCCCCTTCTATTTTCTTCCCCTGGGAAATATTTTCTTATTGCCTGGTGATGGTATGATGAATCCAGAAGCATGTTTTTTGGTCGTTTACCCCTCCTCTCCGCATATTTTTTTACTGCGGGGTGGATCCATAGATTTTCTGGTATGGTTTCAAGCTCGGAATCAAAAAGAATTATATGGAGCATGTTTAGCCAAAAATGGACCCAAATCCTTCCAGACTGTTCTCATCCTGTTCCTTAATCTTTCTGTAAATCTGTTCCATTTCCTTGTTATCAAGTTTAGTTGAAAATGATTCGGCTATTTCGAGAGCTCTCTTAACACCTTCTTCAGAACCCTCTATCACAACATATATATAATCGGAATCAAGATTGAGGGAGATACCTTCCCTCTTTATGATGCTCTGTCTGCTGACAATATCATCCTTGTAGAGGCTGTCTATTCCAGACTGGTCTTTTTTGTTAACCTTAAGTACTGCATACATAAAAATACATAAAATGGAGGGTAAGATAAACTTTTTCAAAATTTAATACATTGTCAGATTGTATTTTTCCTTCATTTCTATGAACCTTTCTCTGTTATCAGTTTTCGTTATCTTTGATATTACTTCCATAATCTCCTTTACAGATGGATCCCATATTTCCCTTGCGAGTACCATTCTCCTTTCTTCATCATCAAAATATATATCCTCACCGTATTCCTTGAAACATCTCAGGACATGTGCGGCGCTCTCCTCATATTCCTCCATCTTTTCAAATTCTTCCAGACATTCCTTCATAGATCATCACACCTCTGCATGTTGTATTTCGGGTATTCTATATCATACCTGTTTATAGCATATTCAACCTTGTGTATTATTGAATATGCGACTTTCATGGAATTTCCGGTCTCTTCCCTATCCTTCAAGAAAATTTCTGGATATTTCTCAGATAGATCCATAACTCTTTTTTTGAATTCCTTCATTGATATCCTATTTTCCATGACATCGATTATGCAGTCTGCCAGTTTTCCATATCCCTCATATCTCTTGTTTCTGTTTTTCCTTTTTTCGGCATATTTTTTCAGTTTCTGCATGCTTCTGTAAGCATTTTTTACTTCACCATAAATTATGTCCGTCAGAAATGTTTCAAGGTAAAGATCTTCAATCATCATATCACCCCATTATACTGTAAATATAAGGCGTTAAAATGCCAATGATTACTGCAAGAATGGCCATTAGCAGGACCACCATTTCCAATAGTGTATCCTTTTTTATTTCTACCCTTGGTTCTTTCCAATACATGTACATGACAACCCTAAAATAGTAATACACGGATATTGCAGAGTTTATAACACCTATAAGTGCAAGCCACCAGAAGTTGTTTTCCACAAGTGTATAGAATAAATAGAATTTACCCATGAACCCCAGGGTTGGAGGTATTCCGGCCAGTGAAAATAGCAATACCGTAAATGATATTGCGAGAATCGGGCTCCTCTTTGATAATCCCGACAGATCATCAAGGGTTGTGGATTTTGAATACGCCTCAAAGTTTTCCATTGCAAGAAATGATCCGCCCTTCATAATTACATATGCAAGTGAAAATATAAATATCACGAGATAAATCAGCGGAATGAAGGTTTTATAACTATCGTAATATAAAAGCGAAAAGATCATTGCCATGTAACCTGCATTTGCTATGCTGCTGTATGCCAGCATCCTCTTTACGTCTCTCTGCATCAATGCCGTTATGTTTCCATAGAACATGGTCAGTATTGAAATTATAATGAATAGAATGTAAAGGATACCATTTGTTGTGAAATGAATATGTGAACTGTAAGGTGTTTTCATGTACTGTATATTAAAAAATATGTTTATCATTATAATGAGGGCCATTATTTTGCTTGCAGTTGATAGCAATGATGAAACCGTTGCCCTAGCTCCTGTATATGTATCAACTGCCCAGTTATGAAAAGGGAATAGTGATAATTTGAAACCGAAACCGACGAGCAGTAGAACCAGGGATAAAATGTAAAGTGAAAAATTGTTTACACCGTTGACTGAAATTATTGAAAATGTGTCCGTTGAAATGTAATAATATGATATGCCAAGCAGGATTATTCCCGATGATAGTGCTCCTATGACAAAATATTTTATGGAAGCCTCAAGTGTCCTTTTCTCCTTTGGCATTCCTGCAAGCGCATATGTTGAAATGGAGGCGGCCTCAAATGAAACAAACAGTGATATTAAATTATTTGATGATATCGCAAAATACATGGCCATAAGTGAAAATGGTATCAGGATATAATATATCGAAACATCCCTTTCCTTAACATTTCTCAGCGAAAGGGAAGAAAATAATCCTATGAATGAAAAGAGCATGAAAAATAGATATGTGTAATATGATATTGTGAAAAAGTCGCTGGATGTGTAGAATGATCTGTTGTCTGTAATAATAACATACATCGAGAGCAGCAGGGATATGAATATGCCGGTGGAAGATATTCCCATTATCCATTTCTTATTCATGAATGGTATCAGGATCATGGATATGATGGCAAATAGAATCAATATTATTGGAGCCATATAGAAATAATAATATACCATTTCATACACCCCCCATGATTATACCGGAATAACTGTAGAAGAGATGGTATATTGGATATGGATAAACACCGAGAATGAATGCTATTATCAATAAGAGTAACAATGGCCATAATTCATTCGAAAGCATATCTCCAATTTTCCCAAGGTAGTTATTGTAGGGCCCAAAGAGTGTTTTCTGCAGGGCCCATATATGATAGCTTGCCGCAACAACCATTCCAAAAATGAGGAGAAATGCCCAGAAGCCTATTGCTATCCATGTTCCAACCACAACGGAAAATTCGGATATGAAACCGGCAAACCCTGGCAATCCCAGAGATGCCAGGAATCCACCAACCATTATGAATGCGAGATTCGGCATCATCTTTGTTATACCTCCAAGATCATTCATTGCCCTTGTACCGGTGGACCTTTCTACTGATCCAACACTGCCGAAAAGTATAGGTATTATTATTCCGTGGGCAAATATCATGAAAAGACCACCTGCCAGGACAAGTTTTATTCCATCCATGTATGATGTTAAATTGTTTGCCATAGCATATACGAATACTCCGGCAGATAGTGTTATGAATCCCATATGACCTATGCTTGCATAGGCAACCATTTTTTTGAGATCCTTTTGTGCAAGGGCAACAAGGGCCGAATATACAATTGAAGTCAGACCGAGTATTATCATCAAAATCCCCATCCAGGATGGAAGATAACTTCCCATTGCATTTTTGTTTATGAATATTGCAAATATACCGAATGCACCCATCTTTGATAGCAGGCCGGAAAATATCATTGATGATGTGGTTGGTGATTCAACGTATACATCTGGGGCCCATGTGTGAAACGGAAATGAGGGAAGTTTTATGAAAAATGCAAGGAAGAATCCAAGTATGACAATTCCCTTCAATGATTCCGGAATATTCTGAATGGCTGGAAATGCTGCAGAATATGAAAAGTTGAATCCATCCTTCCACCCGAGAATGAAGATTGAAATCAGCATGAAAACGGATCCAACATGGGTATATATCAGGAATTTGAGTGAAGTGTAATCCCTTCTTGGTCCTCCCCATCTCCCAAGCATGAAGTATGATGGTATCAGGACGAGCTCCCAGAATATGTAGAAGAATATGAGGTTATATGATATGAAAACGCCTATAAGTGAAAATTCTAGGAAGAATATGTATGAGAAATATGAATTTTCTATACTTTTATTCTGATAGGAAATGGCTATGAATACAACGAGAGACACAAGAAGCACCAGGGGTATTGAGAGTGAATTTAAAAGTACCTGGAAAGATATGCCGTTCATCATGGTGAACATGTTGTAATATACCGTTCTGTTATATTCAATAATGAATATATATAATACATATAAAAGAAACAGTCCCGATAATGCTGTTGATACTGCCTTGGAATACTTCCCGGTAAATAGAGGTATGATGGTAAATACAAGGGGAAGCAGTAAAACTCCGTAAATTAAAATATCATCCATTTAGATCCCTCCTATCAATATGAATACCGTGATCAGAATAGCTATCAGCCCGGCGAGCATTATTGCTGCATAGTACTGCACAATTCCTGTCTGAATTTTCCTGAAATATTCGGAAAGAATCCTGAATATTATTCCCACACCATTTACAATTCCATCCACCACATATTTATCTATTGCATAGAACAGTTTTGCTAGAATTACCATAAACCTTTCGGCTATGATATTTGTAAACAGTACATCAAGGTAATATTTATTCTTGACAATCCTATAAAATATACCTGATTTTCTTGCCACTGTATCTGGATTTAATTTATAAGACGCATAGAACAGATACGCCACGAGAAGGCCAAAAAGTACAAGAATGAAAGGAAGCCATTCAATATACCATGGTATGTCAAAATGCATGGTTGTCATCTGATAAACGCCATTAAAGAAATTGTAAAAATCGGTCTGGAATAATCCGTAAATTATTGAAAGACCAGAAAGTACAATTAAAGGGATTATCATGACCCATGGTGGATCCTTTGCATTTTCTGCTGCATAGCTCTTTGGTTTCCCCAGCGCAACTACAAAGAACATCCTGAACGTATATACCGTAGTCAGAAACGCGCCTATGAGCAGCAGAAACCATGCCCAGAATAGAGCCGTATTATGGAGATATCCATAATATGACAGGGAAATTATTGCATCCTTACTGAAATATCCGGCCAGTGGAGGAAAACCAATCAATGTCAGTGCACCGATGAACATTGCGGATATTGTTATGGGCATTTTCTTCCACAGACCCCCCATCTTCCTGATGTCCCTCACGTCAAGCAACATGAATAATATTGACCCCGCAGATAAGAATAGTAGAGCTTTAAGGAATGCGTGTACCACGAGATGATAAAGACTGTATCCCACAGTGGATTCTCCAAGGACTATCCCAACGCCGAGTGCTGCAAGCATGTATCCGAGCTGGCTTATTGTTGAATATGCCAGAATTCTCTTTACATCATTGACAACGATACCGATTGTTCCGGCAAGAAATGCCGTAAATGCACCCATGTAGAGAACAAGCAGACCCGCCCATGGAAGGGCATAAAGGTATATCGGATATATCCTTGCAACCAGATAGATACCTGCGGTTACCATTGTTGCTGCATGAATCAGCGCTGAAACTGTTGTAGGGCCTTCCATTGCATCGGGTATCCATACATGCAGTGGAAATTGCGATGACTTACCCGCCACTCCTCCTAAAATCAGTGCACCTGCTATGGCCAGATCCAAATTTGAATGCATCCTTGAAATTATAAGGGGTATCTGGGTGTTCAGATTATATATTGAAAGTGGATCATTTGAACTGAATGTCATCCAGTAAAGTACGGCAAGTCCAAGGATCAAAAGTACATCTCCAACCCTTGTGACGATGAATGCCTTTTTTGCAGCCGATGCGGCATTTGGTTTGAAGTACCAGAATCCTATAAGAAGGTATGAACACAAACCCACAAGTTCCCAGAAGAGGAAAAACATTACCAGGTTAGCGCTCAGAACCAGGCCAAGCATTCCTCCAGTAAAGAGAGAAGTTTCAGCAAAATAGACATGTTTGTTTGGATCCTTTCCCATATACCCTATTGCAAACATATGTATGAGGAATGATACTCCAGAAACCATGAGGGCCATGGTTATTGCAAGTGGGTCTACAAAGACTCCCCATGTAATATTTCCAAACCACGGAAATTCAAAATTAAAATAATAATCTCCAGGGTTAAATGAAAATGTACCATTTGAATATATAAACCATGACAGAATGAATGATATGAATATTCCGGTCGTGGCCAGTATGCCGGAAATCCTTTTACCCGTCTCACTGAATTTACCTATGAGCAATATCAGAGGAAACATTATTACGGGTACAAGAAAGATGAGGAATGCTGCAATCACATATTGATTAATATTTATAAGACTGTTAATGACCATGCTTTACCACCTCAGGTCGGTTAATTTTGCAAGGTTTATTCCCTTTCCCTTTCTGTGGAGGGAAACAAGTATTGCAAAGCCTATAACGGATTCTGCTGCGGCTATTGCTATGGAAAGTAAAACGAAAAATATACCGTTTGAATCGTTAATGTTCAGTGCCCATGCAAGTATATTGATATTTGCCGCATTTATTATTATTTCCACGCTCATCAGCAATTTTATGCCTCCCCTCGCAACGAGAATGCCCATTATGCCTATTGAAAAATAGAGCGTGCTCAAAAACAGTACCATCCAGAGCTGAATCATTCTTCATCATCCCTTCCAGAGAGATAAAATGCCCCGACCATTGAAGTCAGGATTAAAACTGAAAGTACGATCATTATTATGAAATATCCACCGCTGAAAATCCTTATTCCCAGATCAGATATGTATCCAAGTGATGAATTTATATTTATACCTGGAAGCCTGGATTTAAGTTCGAATATCATCAAAACCAGGAAAAGTATTATTCCATATGCCGTAGCAATACTAATCCGCAACTTCCTCACCCCTGGTTAACATTATTGTAAACACGAGCAATGTGATTACTGCACCCACATAGATTATTATCTGAACCGCTCCCAAGAATCCTGAACCAAGAATAACGTATAATGTTGATACACTCAAAAGAAAGAGCATCAGCCACAGGGCTGCCCGATACAGCCTTTTTTCTATTACAACAAGGTATGAAAATGCCGCTCCTATTATACCTGTTATTAAAAAAAGGTATTCAATCATGATGTTTCAACTCCTCTTCAGTCCTTGATAATCTGTCGGGGAGATAATCAAAATCCTTACCGAAACTTGCCAGGGTACCGTCATTTGATAGCCTTATTGATCCTGTTGGGCATACTGCCTGGCATAATCCACAGTACGTGCATGTTCCAATGTTTACCGCCGGATATATCTTTTTCCTGTTTTTTCCGTTTTCATAATCATAATATACCATGTGGTCGGACTCATTTGGGCATATCTGTGAACAGAGTGAGCACCCTATGCATGTGTCCAGATTTAAAATGACCCTGCCCCTGAACCTCTTTGTGTGCCATGGTATCGCTTCCTCAGGGTACTGTACCGTTACTGGTTTTCTCCTGGAATGTTTAAGGACAACAAACATTCCCTTTAAAATTCCCTTGACCATTTATAACACCCCGTGCATTGCCAGAACAATAACCATCGTCCATAGTATATTTATTATGGATAATGGCAGCAGATATTTCCATCCAAAATTCATGTATTTGTCAACCCTTATCCTGGGCAGAGATACCCATATTGTAAGAAAAAGGAATGTAAATATGAAGGCCTTTACAAGCAACCATATGTATCCCAGACCCGGAATAAATGGAATGTCTGAACCCCCACTGAGATAAACTGTTGATATGAACAGAGAACCGAAAAATATGGAACCGAAAACGCCCAGATAGAATATCCCGAATCTCAGTCCTGAATATTCAACATTGAAACCGGACACAAGCTCACTTTCGCTTTCTGGAAGATCAAATGGAACAACCGCCATTTTGCTCAGGACCGCAACAAAAAATACAAGGAATCCTATAGGTTCAAGAATTGCAATAGGGATGTAATGCCACTGATACTGAGATATAGAATTCAGATTGAATGTTCCTGTAAGCATTATTACCCCGATCAGTGAAATCATCATGGGTATTTCATAACTAAGATCCTGGGCCGCTGCCCTCAGCGCGCCAAGCATGGAAAATTTATTGTTTGAAGCAAAACCGGCAATGATTTCACCTATTGGTGGTATGGCAGAAAATGCTATAACAAGCAAAAGTGTAACATTTACATTTGTAAAAATTATATCCCAGTGATATAAATTACCGTACGGTATCAGAAGGTATGAAAGGATCAGCGGTATGAATACGAGATAAGGTGCAAACCTGAAGAGTAGCGGATCCACATTGTCAGGGATTATGTCCTCTTTGCCGAACATTTTAAGTGCATCCGCTATAAGCTGCAGAGTACCGTATGGACCTACCCTGTTAGGACCTATCCTCTGCTGCAAATCGGCCATCCATTTCCTGAATATGTATATTACAACTATTATTGTCAATGCAGCCGCTATGAATATGAGCAACCCGCCGATTAAATCAACTATAACCCTCTGGACAAGCATTCCGTATGGTGGAAAATAGACAGAAAAATTTATCCCTATATATGTCAGAATAAAATTTATCAGCTGTAAAATTGAATATTCCATTATCTATCAACCTCCCCAAAAACAGGGTCCAGGGTAGAAATCGTTGCTATCATATCGGCTATCTTTGACCCCTTTACCATTTCGTTTGTTGCAGACAGGTTCTGGAATGCAGGTGACCTTATTCTCACCCTGTAAGGCTTTTTGGAACCATCTCCTACAACATAAACACCGAATTCACCCCTTGGTGATTCAGTCCTTACATATGACTCTCCCTTTCCCTTGATATTTATGAGACCCGATTTCCTGTAAAGGGGGTTCTGATACTCACCGGTCGGCAATTTTCCATATACCTGCTTTACTATTCTGAGTGACTGTTCCATTTCCCTGAATCTCACCTCAAATCTTGCATAGTTATCCATTCCATTCGAAACAGGGATATCAAAATCCACCTTATCGTAATAGAGATAGGGTGAAACTTTCCTGATATCATAATTCACACCGCTGGCCCTCAACACAGGACCTGTAATGCTGTAACTCTTTGCAACTTCAGGTGGAAGGATTCCAATACCCTTCATCCTCTGTATGAATACCTCGTTTTCCTTAAAGAGGCTCTCTATCTCCTTTAACCTTGATGAAAAATCTTCCACAAATTCATTGAACTTTGCATCAAATTCATTTGGTAAATCGTTGTAAACGCCTCCTATACTTATATAATTGTATGTTAACCTTGCACCGGAAACCATTTCAAATAACTGCAGAATCCTCTCCCTTTCCCTGAACGTGTAGAAGAATGGAGTTATCATTCCAAGGTCCAGACCCATGGTTCCTGCCCAGACAAGATGACTGGCAATCCTGTTCAATTCCACAAAGAGCATTCTCAGCCAGACTGCCCTTTCCGGAACATCAATATCGGCAAGCTTCTCAACTGCCATTACATAACCAAGCTCCATGTTATGATTACCTACATAATCCAGCCTGTCCATGAATACAGTATTGGATGCATAATAATTAAATTCAGACAGTTTTTCGGCATTTCTGTGAAGGTATCCTATAATAGGCTCGGCAGACAGAACGGTTTCGCCCTTCAGCTTGACCTTCAGCCTCAGTACACCGTGTGTTGATGGGTGCTGTGGACCAAAGTTAACTTCAATTATTTTCTCTTCCATTTTTACCACCCATCCTCGGGATTGAAGCTGACCGTGTCAGTTCCATCATCATTCATGTTTACGTACTGCTCTTTGTTCATGTCATAATCCTTCCTCAGGGGGTGTCCGTGCCAGCCTTCAGGTAAGAATATTCTCTTCAGTTCGGGATGACCCTCAAACCTGATACCCATGAGGTCATATAGTTCTCTCTCAAACCAGTTTGCAGATCCCCACAATGATGCTGATGATTTCAGAACATCATCTTCAGTTCTTACCTTCAATACCAGTTTTCTGTTATCCCTATATGATCCAAGATGATAAACAACCTCCCTGTAATTTCTGTAATCGACTGCTGACATAAGAATTAAATAATCATACCCCTGATTTTTCATATTCTTTAATTCTTCTAAAAGTGTGTTTTTCTCTACCAGTATGAATTTTGTTCCATCCTTTAAAACTCCTTCCTCCAGAATCATTTTTCCGTCTCCCCCTTTCTTATTTTTTCCTGGAGTTTGTTTACAGCGTATATAAGAGCTTCAGGAGTTGGAGGACATCCCGGTACATAAACATCTACTGGGATTATTTTATCCACTCCATCAACAACGGAATAACCGAATCTGTATGGCCCACCGGATGTTGCACATGACCCATAGGCAATAACATATCTTGGGGAAGCCATCTGTTCATAGAGCCTTCTGACCCTTGGTGCCATCTTTTTTGTAACGGTTCCGGCAACAATCATCAGGTCGGACTGCCTTGGAGATGCCCTGAAAATTTCACTTCCAAATCTTGCAATATCATAATGAGAGGCCTGTGCAGACATCATCTCTATGGCACAGCATGCAAGACCGAATGTGAATGGCCAGACAGAATTGCTTCTTCCCCAATTTAAAACCTCCTCGATTGTTGTAAATAATATTGTATCCCTCATATTTTTCATCTCCACTCGAAATATTTTTTCTTGAATGCATAAAATACACCGCTAAGGAGAATTAAAAGATAAACCAGTGGAAAAATTGTCATATAAATAACGTTATTTCTGTTAATTTGACTGAATGAAAAGGCCCATGGAAGCATCATAACCACAGCCACATCGAACACCGCAAATAACAACACCACATAATAATACTGGACATTGATTGGTCCGTATGAATCACCTATGGTTTTTTCACCGCATTCATAAGTATCATTTCTTGCGGGTTCATTTTTCTTGTCCCTTCTGGGGGCAATTTTATTCACGGCCCATAACATAAGGAAAACTGATATCAGCCCTATAAACCAGGTTATACCAATGATGAGATAGCCTCCCATATCATTCATTGACTATCACATTTAACCATAAATACCGATACATATTTTAAAATAACGATGTTTTATCCTTCCTGAAAAAGAAAAATAGATATATGGATTACTCTTTCCGTTTATATGGAACTGATAAGAAAAGGAAAAGTTAAGGAAGTCTATGCTCTGAACAACAGAGAATTGCTGTTTATTTTTACAGACAACATATCTGTTTTTGACAAAATAATTCCAACAAAGATACCTTACAAGGGAGCTTCTCTGGCCAGGACCTCGGCACACTGGTTTGAAATTGTCTCAAATATGAATATAAATACGCACTTCATAAAGCTTGAAGAAATGAACAGGATGAAGGTAAAGAGGTATGAGATACTGATGAAGGGGAAAAAAGAAGGTGGCAATTTCCTGATACCCCTGGAATTCATAACAAGGTATTATATTGCTGGTTCTCTGCATGACAGAATTTTAAATGGAAAAATAAGTCCTTCAGATCTTGGGATAAAAAATGTAAAATATGGAGAAAAACTCCCAGAACCATTCTTTGAAATAACAACAAAATTTGAGGAATTCGATAGGCCATTATCATTCGATGAGGCAATGGAAATTGGGGGTCTGTCAAAAGATGAGATGGATGAAATAAGGGAAAAGATACTTAAAATTGACGAAAAGATCAACAGAGATGTTCTTTCAAGGGGACTGATACATGTTGATGGAAAGAAAGAGTGGGCAATGGATGAAAATCGTGATCCCGTAATTGTTGACACATTCGGAACTGCTGATGAAGATAGATTCTGGGACATGAAAGAATATGAAAAAGGGAACTTTATTGAACTGAGCAAGGAATTTGTCAGGAAATATTACAGGGATATAGGGTATTATGAAAAATTAATGAAGGCAAGAGAAGAGGGGCGCGATGAGCCTGATATACCACCATTGCCTGAAGAAATGATAAAGAGGACAAGTGAACTTTATATAACAATGTATGAAAAAATAACGGGTAAAAAATGGTAAAAAATTTAAAATTTTAAAAATTTATTTTTTCCTTTTCATTATTAATGCTGAAAATATGCCAACCACTGCCAAGACTGAAATTCCTATCAATATGTAATCCATATAACTGTTCTGTGGATTTGGATAGATTATTAGAGAATTATTTGTTGCAACGGCGTATCCCTGGGTTACAATTGTGCTTGAAGGATCGTATATTACCCTGAGACTGTAATCATTGGATGTAAAATTCAGAAGCAGATTTGTTGATGCATTGTAATAGAATGTTGTGGTATTTGTGGAAGGATTGTATATCTTATTCCACTGACTCAATGGCCTGGACAGTGCGGAAAAGTTGATTGTATCCACCTCAGTTTTATGAATAAATTTCATCATCAATGACAAAATGTTATTGTTCATATCTGACAACATGTCGTTAAGATCATATTCCTGATCATCATCCTTTACATAAAAATGACCATTTATATTAAAGGACCTCCATGAAAAATCGGCCTTTGTCCCGTTATTTGTTTTATTAAATATTCCTGTTAACCATAGATCTATTGTTGTATTCTTGTATATTGTTAACAGAGTTGAATTTGCGAATTCATTTAATGTGAATCTGACTGTCATATTGTTGATTGTAATATTATGATACCTGGATTTTATGTATCCTTCCATGAATTTTATGGCCCAGTCTGAGGGATGATTATAGGTTAATGAGAATGAGATATTGTATGTTGTTCCGTTCAGAATTTGGGATATCATGCTGTCATTCGGGTATGAGAACAACAGAACTGCAACGGAATTCATTGTTATGTATGCAAGCTTTTTATCCGGATAAAGTGTTATGTTCAAATAACTCGCATGAGACAATGGTATAAATGCAAGCATTGCCATTAGAATTACTATACCAAATGCCAGTATCCTTTTCATGTTTTTTTATATTTTGAGAGAGAATAAAAATTTTATGGTATAACATTTTATCTGAAAATTAACATGGCATCTCCAAAACTGAAAAATCTGTAACCTTTCTCTACCGCGATTTTATATGCTCCCATCACCCTTTCATATCCACCAAATGCAGTGACAAGCATTATTAAACTTGATCTTGGTATATGAAAATTGGTTATTATGCCGTCTATCCCGCTCTGGAATCTGTAACCTTCCATTATGAACAGATCCGTATTAAATGTGCCCGGATATACCTTATTGTTTCTGGATGATGATTCCAGGGCCCTCACTACCGTTGTTCCAACGGCAAAAAGCCTTCCATTTCTCGCATTTATTTTCTCTGCAGTTTCCTCAGGTATGTGATATATTTCTTCATGGAGAGTCTTATTTTTTATTTCACTCTCCTCTATGTGTTTGAATGTGGCATAAGAAATATGCAGGGTCAGATATTCTATTCTCACCCCCTTATTTTTTATTCTGTTCAGAAGATCTTCGGTAAAATGAAGTCCTGCTGTGGGAGCGGCTATCGAACCTTCCTCTGATGAGTATACAGTCTGATACATGTCCGGATTTTTTATATCATTTTTGATATAAGGAGGAATAGGGATTTTACCATATTTTTCTATTAATTTTTTAATATCAGTTTTAAAATCTATTTTTGCCATTCCGCCATTTTTTTCAATGATCTTACCCACAAATTCGCCAATTTCAACAGTCATTCCTTCCCTGATATTTTTCCCTTTAACTAAAAATACAGGCAAGTCCTTTTTTTCGATGAACAAAAGCTCAACATTTCCTCCTGTCGGTTTTTTTCCAAATAATCTTGCCCGGATTACCTTGGAATTGTTCAATACAAGGATGTCATCCTTTTCCAGATAATCTATAATGTCCCTGAATATTCGATCTTCTATTTTATTTTCTTTCAGTACCATCAATCTACATTCATCTCTGGGCTCAATTGGATTCTGGGAAATCAGTTCCTTTGGAAGATAAAAATCATATTTATTTATGATATCCACAAAAAAAAATTAATAATGCGCATTAATTAAATTTTTCATGAATTATAAAAGATTCTATGACATGAAAATCTCCATCATAGGTCAAGGGACATGGCAGGGATCAATGAAGGGATGGGGGAATGATTATTCCGAGAATGAATACATAAAAGGTATAGAGAAATCAATCGATCTCGGGGTAAATTTTTTTGATACCGCTGAAATATACGGGAATGGATATTCAGAAAGATTGCTTGGAAAAGCATTATCCGGTTATGATAGAGAGAGTTTTGTAATAGCCACAAAAATCGCTCCTTTCAATATAAAAAAATGGGAAAAGCATCTTGAAAGAAGTCTCATGAACCTCAATATGAAATATGTGGATATATATCAACTACACTGGCCAACACCCTTATATGTAAATTTAAAGAAGTACATTGAACAGATGGGAAAGGCAGTTGATGAGGGAAAAATTAGGTACATAGGTGTTAGCAATTTCTATATTAAGGATCTGGAAAAAATTGATTTCAAAATAATTTCAGATCAGATTAAATATAACATATTAAAAAAACAGCTGAACGACGATGAAATTAAAATGTTGCTAGAAAAGAAAAAAATTGTAATAGGATATTCACCACTTGAAATGGGCGTACTTTCCGGTAAATACAGCCATGATAAAAAACCCTCCGGTTACCTGAGGAAAAATCTGCCATATTTCAGGAAAGATAATTCTGAGAATTTTAGAGAACTCATGGATTTTCTGAATCAGTTATCAGAAAGATATGGAAACTCTATCAGTCAGATATCCCTGAAATACATCATAATGAAGGATGTTATACCCATTTATGGAAGTAAAAATCCCAGACAATCAGAAGAGAATGCATTGTCCTTCAATGCATCGTTGAAAATGGAGGATGTTAAAAAGATAGATGATCTTGTGAAAAATCTAAATATCAAAAATTTTTCTGAAGACTGGTCTAAACTGATAAGGAATATGCCCCTATTGCTTCAGAGAATTGTACTTAAGTCCTTCATTTGACATTCTTTTTTTCAATTTAATAAGAAGTTCCGATTTTATTTTTAATATTATAGTTAAACGTATAACTTTTTATATTTATCATCTAAAAATTTTATTATCCAATTTTTTGCAAAACTTATAGATTTAGAAAATTCATAAATTGATTTTGCTATTCTGAACATCATATCTGCCAGGGATTCTACAGATGATGTCAATATTATCATTTTATCCTCCTTCCAAATGAATTCTATAGGATTAATATCTGGAGAATACAGAGGCAGAAATATTAGATCGATATTTAACGAATTGGCATAA
>ERZ1669250.504-NODE-504-length-17258-cov-6.264431_pt1 | contig 17258 bp, 19 predicted proteins | sample MGYA00579295_ERZ1669250 | MGnify/ENA primary metagenome ERZ1669250 (study PRJEB41166, sample SAMN08046056) | hot springs metagenome | biome: hot spring; feature: acid hot spring; material: thermophilic sediment; isolation source: thermophilic sediment from acid...
TTTATAATTTATTTCCATAATTTTTATATATTTTATTTAATATTCTATTATTATGGTAACAGACAAAAAAGCACCTCTGGAAAATCTCGAACTAATGCTTCCCGGATTTAGGTTTTATAAAATTATGGACATGATAAAGCAGGACGATGCCCTTGTAAGATATGCCCTTAAAGATAATCTCGAAAAATTGAGAGAAAAGATAGAAAAAAATGAAAAGGACATAGTTTTAAGAACACCATATGACAGTATAATCCAGGATTATGAAAGGACATTGTCTATTCTAAGGGCGTTTATCCAGGAGGTATTCGCTTCTCCTACGGGAATTTATACAATATATGCAAGATATAAGATTGAACCGCAAGATATCGAGAACGTTCTGAGTTATGATTATTTTTTATTGAAAGAGTCAAAAGAATTGATAGAAAATTTCAATAAATTTTCCATTCTTGATATAAAAGAAAAAATAGAAGAGCTCAGGGAAAAATATCAGGCAAGGGAAAAGTATTTTAAACCGGATAGGCTTAGGTAATTATGAGGGGTAAAAATAATGCAAGGAAATAGTGCTATTTTTAGAACAGTAATCAGAACACTACAGGAAAATGGAATGGACGCAATGGCTCCAGGAGTCATGATATGGCGTGACCATAACGTTGATATAAGGACAAGGTCAAGACTAATAGTTGAATCAAACCAGAAATCCATTGTGAGGATTCAGGGTCAGGTTACACAGGTTTTTGATCCAGGTTATTACGACCTCAGCACACCAAATAGTCCGGTATCGGCATTCTTTTCAAAACTTGGGTATGGAGGAAATGTTCCATGGACTGCCGAGGCAATATTCTTCTCACTTGCCAGATTCGAGGCAAGGAGCAATGGGATATCTCAGACAGCGGAATTGATACCTCTCATATACCAGGTCGCTTATTATTTTCAGATAACAGATCCTGTAAAGCTAATACAGGCAGTCCAGCTAAACGGGCTGGTATATACAGTAAACGATCTTTCGATGTATGTTTCTCCTATAATAGACCAATCTGTTTCACAGGTTCTAAATTCAGTTTCCATAAAGGATCTTTATGCTAATCTCCACAAACTCAGTGATGCGGTATCCGCTTCATTGAGGGAAATATTGAACGAGCTTGGAATAAACCTCATCATAAGCAGGATAATAAGAATTGAGCCCGAAGATGAAACGATGAGGAGAATTGTCCAGCTCACAGGCATGGGAATAGACATAAATACGGCAATAAGGGCGAGGTTATCCGAAATAATGGCTCTGAAATCTGATCCTGCTGCAACAAACATGTTCCTCGGAACACCCTACTTCAACATGTACATTCTTCCTTTGGGGAATATGCCTTTAGGTCAAGCAAAGCAGTCAAATGAAATAAAAAATGGGGAAGAAAATAAATGAAAAGAACATTTAAATAATAAATTTTCAATTCTTCTTTGTGGTATTTGATCTAATATTTTTTATATCCAGTTTCGTTGCAATATTTTCTGTAGTAAATCCATTTGGTTCAATACCATTTTTTTATACGATGACACAAAATATGCCAAGAGAAGAAAAATTGAAAATATTAAAAAACAGCATTTTGGTTGCATTTGCCGTTTTATTGATATTTGGGTTTGGGGGAAATGTCATATTCGCAATATTCAACATAAATGTTTACGTTTTTAAAATTGCTGGTGGTCTACTTCTGTTTAAAATTGCATTCGATATGATGCATGGTAAGTATACAAGATCTAGACTATCAGAATCCGAAAGACAGGAAATTGAAGAGAGAGAATCAATAGGTGTAGTACCTCTAGGAGTTCCACTTTTGGCAGGTCCTGGTGCCATTACAACAGTAATTATATACATAACAGAAAAAAGTACAAATTATTATGAAATTTCATTAGTTGTAATATCAATCATATTAACGATGGCATTATCATATATATTATTATACTTTTCAGAATTTTTCTTTAAATATTTAGGTAAAACTGGTAACCAAATACTTTCCAGAATTTTGGGACTTATATTGGCAGCAATGGCTGTGGAATTTGTGGTAGAAGGCATTAAGGGCCTTTTCTAAACTTAATTTTTTTAATTATAAAAAATAAAGATAATAAAATTACAAAAAATATTAAAATATAATATAAATAATTATAATTCTCTGCTTTTTTAATTTCCAATGTAATTATAATATTACTTCCATTAACAATAAAAACACCATTCGTTTTATTTACGATATATCCTTCTGGTGGAATTATTGAATAATAATAAGTTCCATTCATTTCTTTTAATGTAATAGATTTATTTTTTACATCATATGTTATATTATTTATTTTAATATACCAGGTTAAATTTTCTGATCCATACAATATAAAAGTTACATTATAATAGTATAGTTTTTAAATAATAATAAATATCCAGTTGAATTTATAACATGAAATCCATTTTCAGGTATTATATAATATTTATATAATCCCGCCGGCAAATAAATAATTATTGAATTATTATTTGAATAAAAAATTTTATTATTTATTATCACACCCCATGTTTTGTTTTTTATACCATATTCAATTATTTTTATCATATATTTTTCATTGTTATTGAAAAAGTAATATATTGAAATGTTATTTGAATCAAAATTGTTTATATTAATATAATTATCATTGTTGAATTTTTCATATGAATAGTTGATAAATTAAAATTTTCGACTTATTATTTTTTAAAATGGTCAAATTCAAGATTAGTATATTCTTAAAATATTTTAAATTAAAAGATTTTATCACAATATTATAAGGTTTTATAAAAAAGTATGATTGAATTATCCAAGAACTATCTTCAACATTCCAATAATTTGTGTAATTTTCCATTGATAAAATACTGTTTATAATAATTTGAGATATATTGTTGTGGCCCATAATTGATGAATAGTATGCAGCTGACAAGTCTAAATTTGTTATATTAATAGCTTGATTATAATATGAAACGTTCATTAAAAAATTGAAAATGTTATTTGATATTGATGAATTCCATTTAATCACACCTAAAATTATAGGCCAATAATTTGCATTAATATCCGGATAATAATTAGAAATGTTTATTGTACCATTAATGGACCAATCAAAAAATGTGTTATTTATTAAAAAGTAATTTAAAATATTGTTTCTAACAGACTTTGATATGTTATTTAAATAATTTGAATATGAAACGTTAAACAATTTGAAAATTTTTGCTGAATCATTAAGAGCCAAATAAACCTCAGAATTATCAATTAAATATTTTACTTTTAAATCTGGCTTAGCATAGGTTAAATTATTATCCATTGTATAGAATATAGCATTTAAAGCAAGTTTTATATTTTTATACTCCTCTTTAATGAAGGTTATATTTCCTGTCAAATTGTAATAATCATATATTAATATTAAAAATGTTGCAGCGTATGAATCGCTACTATTGTAATAATATGTTGATAATTCTAGACCATTTGAAATGTTATAATTATAAATTGTTCCAACTACACCTTCATTATCTTTATTTATATTTTGGTGAGTGGAATACCATTCAATCCATTTCTTAGCAGAATTTAAATAGCTTTCATTTCCAGTCAATTCGTAAGCATATATAAGGCCAATCGAAGCGATATTCGAAATGTATGGTATTATTTTATTGCTATTTATTGATATTTTAATTGCTCCATCATCCAGTTGGGAATTTAATATATAATTTGCCTGTTTTATTATTATTTCATTGTAATTTTTCATGATTTCATAAAGATTAAATGTAAAATTGCATTGATTATATAAAGACGTTAAATTCCAATTACTTATATACAAAGGTACATTTAATTTATTAGCAATATAACTATCAAAATATGTATAATAGTTGCATTCTGCAGGGGAATATCCAAGTGCAAGAACCTGAATGCCGTATGATTTTATTTCATTTATATTATTACTAACATTTTCCAATTGTGAAAAGTTCAAAAAATTATATCCATTAGAAGTAAAATTATAATATGTACCAAAGTCTTCGTATAATACAAAATTAATGTATTTAGAAACGTTTTTAATTAATTCAAATCCTCTATTTATCCCAATGTATATATTTTTGAACTCTTGCCTTACGAGTGAAATTATCTTAATAAATCCACTTGCCTCCCAAGGATATTGTTCTACAACATCCAAGTCATCAAACATAACTCCATTAAAACCTAGGTTTAAGTCATATTTCACTCTGCAAATTGTGTAGTTTATCCATTTTTGTGAAGAAACATTTACAATTGGTTGATTCCATTGATTGTCATAACCAATCACAATTCCTGTAAGATTTATTGTACAGTTTGGATATGTGGAATTATCATATTCTCCTAGATCAATGTAAGCAATCTTTATCGCTTTAATTTTTGATAGATTATATGAAGAAACTGCCCAATGTTGCAATATAACCAAATCAAATCTATTTAAATAATTTATAATACTATCGTTTACACTTCCATAATATACAGAAAAATTTGAGACATTTAAACTTAAATTTTTAAAAATTTTATTATTATCTTTTATATCTAAATTTATATTTTGATATGTCTCTGAAAATAATATAAAAATAATTAAAATAATAATAACTTTATAAATAATTTTAATTTTCATAATCTTGGATAATTTGGAGATTCTGTGATTATCATAATATCATGTGGATGTGATTCCCTAAGGCCTTCTCCAGTCATTCTAATGAACTTTGTGTTTTTTCTCAAATCTTCTATATCCTTTGCACCAACATAACCCATGCCTGATTTAAGGCCTCCTACCAATTGATATATTACATCCTCGACCTTACCTTTATATGGAACAGCACCTTCAACACCTTCAGGTACATATTTTGCCTCACCAATTTTTCCATATCTGTCAGAAATGCCTTTTTGTATTACTCCCAGTGAACCCATGCCTCTATAAGTTTTATATTTTCTTCCTCCAATTGTTATTTCCTCACCTGGTGCCTCGTCAGTTCCAGCCAATAAATTTCCTAACATTACTGTATGTGCTCCAGCAGCTAATGCCTTTACAATGTCACCAGAATATCTAATTCCACCATCTGCAATTATTGGTATACCATATTTTTCGGCAACCTCTGCCACATCGGAAACTGCTGTTAATTGTGGAACCCCTACCCCTGCGACTATTCTGGTTGTGCATATTGATCCAGGGCCTATCCCTACCCTAAGAGCATCCACTTCAAGAGATATTAAATCTTCAGCCGCTGAGGATGTTGCTATATTCCCAGCTATAATATCAATATTTACACTTTTTCTAATCTCTTTTATGCCTTCCATTACCTTCTTGTTATGTGCATGGGCTGTATCTATAACAATTACATCTGCCCCTTCTTCTTCCAAAACCTTTGCTCTATTAACATCAAAAGGACCAACTGCAGCTCCAACGAGAAGTCTCCCCTCATCATCTCTAACTGCATCTGGGTAAGTTTTTCTCTTTAATATATCCTTAGCTGTTATTAATCCTGTCAACTTGCCATTTTCATCTATTATTGGTAACTTTTCAATTTTATTTTTCTGCATTATTTCCAAAGCCTCGTCAAGTGTTATTCCCTCTTTACCAGTAATAACATTTTTAGTCATTACATCTTCAACTTTAATATCATGATTTTTCAAAAATCTCACATCTCTGTCTGTGATTATACCCACCAATACACCGTTTTTCATAACTGGAAATCCTGTTATGTTCCTTTCTCTCATGTATTTTAAAACATTTTTAATCGTATCATCAGGAGAAACTGTAAATACATCTCTTATTATTGTGCTTTCCTCCCTTTTGACTTTTCTAACACTTTCCCTTTCACTCTCAATGCTCTGATTTCTATGAATTATACCTATTCCTCCCAATCTCGCCATAGCTATTGCCATTTCAGGTCCTGTTACAGTATCCATTGGAGAACTCACTATAGGTATCTTTAATTTTATGTTCCGTGTTAGCTTAGTTTCTATATTTACATCCCTTGGATCTACCTCTGTCTTCGATGGTATTAACAATACATCATCAAAAGTGTATCCAATTCTAATTTCCGAAAACTTTTCAATAAACATGTAGTAATAATAATGTATAAATATAAAAAATTTCTTTATCCACATTTTTTTTATTATTTAAATAATCATTTTTCATTTTTTTCCATAAATTCTATGAATTTTTGGACAAGTTCATCAAAAAGTGATTCTTTGTAAGTCACAAGTGTATTTATTATTAAATCTTCATCATATAAATAATATTTACAAATGTTATTTATACATTCCTCCTTTATTATTTTTCTTTCCTTTAATTTTAAAATATTGCTCGCTATTGTTTTGTTTGATGCTTTTATATTATTGTATAATTCTTTTTGGCTAATTCCAGGATTCATTGCAATATTTATTATGATTGCTTTTGTTATAGAATTCCTCAGATATGGCAAAACATCTTTCATTCTTTGGTTTGGCATTTTCGTTGGAAAATATACCTTCATGTTGTTTACTTCTCTCTCCGAAATTAAATTATTTTTAATTAAGACTCCTAAATGGTACTGTAATTCTCCTGTATTAATATTTAGCATTTTCAATAATTCTCTGAAATGTATTCCAGGATTCTTTTCTATTGCTTCGTAAATCCTCCTTCTACTTTCCAAATCCAATACCAAGAAATCACCTTACCATGGATAGGAATAGAAATACCATGATTACCAAATTAAATGAAATTAAAGACCATATTGGAGTTAAATATTGAAACATGTAATTATATAAAATTAATATCGATTCAATCATAAATGATAGCATAGATACCAAGAAAAATCCATATTTCATATCTTTTTTAATTATGAATGACCTAAAGGAAATTATTGTAAAAAATAGGGATAGAACAAATTGAACTCCTGCCAATATTTCACTTATCATCCTATTTATAATAAAAAGAGTAAATTATAAATTTTACAACTGTTAATTTTAATAAAATGTGGATAGGCATAGATGATACAGATGGCCCAGAAGGAATGTGTACGACATACATCACTATAAAGATTGCAGAGGAAACTAAACTTGATTTTATTGGCCTTCCAAGACTTGTAAGGTTGAATCCAAATGTTCCTTGGAAAACCAGGGGTAATGCAGCTATAGCCATTAGGCTAGGAATAGGAAAAGGTAAAAAGATAAAGATTGGGAATGTAAAAGGTAAAGATATTTATGCTTATTATAAAATAAAAGAAGAGCCTGATATTGAAGATTTAATGGAATCAATATCAAATATTGTTGAAAGATATGCAAGATTTGATGTTGAAAAAACATCTCCTGGAATAATAATAACAAAAGATAAGGTAAGTGAAAAAATATATTGGAAAGCAGTAAGGGAAATAGTAAATTTGAAAGATTTTGAAGGATATTTGAATGGCCTTCATTATAAGGCCTATAAAAATAAGATAGGGTTAATAGGGGCACTGGCGGCAATATCATGGAGGCCTAGAAAATTCACTTATGAATTGATTACATATTTACCTGAGGATCGCTGGAATAAAGATAGATATGTAGACGAAAATTCCGTTATAATGATGGATAAAATGATAAAAACGACATTTGAAAATTATGATTATTTAAATAAAAAAATCATGATTAAACCGGAAACGTTAACACCAGTTTTATATGGCATAAGGGGTACAAATTTCCAAGATTTAGAAAAAGCTATGAAAATTGTTGTTTCAGATCCTTTCGATTCATATATAATATATAAAACAAATCAGGCCACAGATGATCATTTAGTAAAATCAAAAATTTCAGAAATAAAGGAATATAGATCTTATATAATAAAGGCCAAGGTAATAGAAAAGCCAAAGACGATAAAGGGTGGCCATGTTATCTTTAAAGTTTCTGACGGTACAGGGGAAATATATGCTGTGGCATACGATCATACATTACAATTCAGGGAAATAATTAAAAGATTGGATATAGGAGATAGTTTACTTTTATACGGCTCTGTTAAAAAGTATAATGATACACTGAATTTAGAAAAGATAAAAATTTTAAAGTTAAAAGAAAAATACGTATTTGTAAATCCAAAATGTCCTATTTGCAATAGAACAATGGAATCTATAGGAAAGGATAAAGGGTTTAGATGTAAGAAATGTAATACATATTCTCCAGAAAAGGTTAAATTGAAGTTGGAAAGAGATTTAAATGAAATTTATTATGAAGTTCCAGATATAGCAAGAAGACATCTTTCAATGCCCATTAACTTCCTCGGGAAAAATATACGCGATTTTTCCATTTTCATTCCTTAAAACTTTTGCCTTTATATTATAAACATCACTAAGTGTTTTATCATTTATTATATCATCTGGTGGCCCTTTTTCTATGATTTTACCCTTGGATATTAGATATATTTCATCGCAAAATCTTATTGAAAGATTGATGTCGTGCATACTCATTATTACCGTTTTATTTTCATTTTTGACCAAATTGCTTAATATTTTTAAAATTTCCAATTGATATTTTATATCTAGATTTGATGTTGGTTCATCAAGTAAAATAATTTTTGATTCTTGTGTCAAGGCCCTTCCTATCAATACTCTCTGTTTTTCTCCACCGGATATTTCTTTTATTGATCTATTTTCAATATTTTTAGTTCCCGTAATTTCCATTGCTTTCTCAATTATTTCATAATCCTTTTTATCGAAGTTTGAAATTGGAGATAGATATGGATATCTTCCCATAGATATTATTTCCTTTACTGTAAAATCAAATCCAATGTTCAAGTCCTGGGGAACATATGAAACCGTTTTTGATAATTCTTTTCTACTGAATTTTTTCAAATTTTTATTGTTTATAAAAACATCTCCATTGTAATCTGTAATTATTCCTGATATAATTTTTAAAATTGTAGTTTTTCCAGATCCATTAGGACCAAGGATTGATACTATTTTTCCATCTTCCACATCCATGTTAATATTATTTAATGAAAATCCATTATTATATGAAAAATTAAGATTTCTTATTTTTATCATGTCCAGTACCTCCTTTCAATAGCAATTAAATATAAGAAGAATGGTATTCCAATCAATGATGTTATTATGCCCACAGGTAATTCTTCAATGATGTTGAAAGATCTTGCAATTGTATCAGAAATTACCATGAATGAACCTCCTAGAAAAATTGAATTAAATAAAACAAATCTGTTAGAGGAACCACCAATTATTCTTATTATATGGGGGATTATAAGACCCACAAATCCAATAATGCCTACAAATGATATGCTGGCACCAGTAAGAAGTGATGAAATAAAATAAAACATAATCCTCTTTTTATTCACATCCATTCCAAGGGTCTTTGCATGTTCTTCCCCAATCATAAATAGGTCTAAATCCCTTGAAAATATTATCAATGTAATTATAGATGGAATGAATATTAAAAATACTGTATATACCATATACATTTGTGCACCGCTAAAACTTCCCATAAGCCAATAGAACAAATAGTCTAAATCCTTTCCATCCATATACATCATATAAGATACCAAAGAAGACAAAAATATAGAAATGCCAAGACCTGCTAAAAGTAAGTTTTCATTTCTTCTATTTCCAGACAAATAAGATATGAAAAATGAAAGAGTAGTTGCAAACATTGCGCCAAGGAATGCAAAAAATGGAAGGTACAAAAATGAGATTAAATACAAATTCGTTATTACTGCCAAAGTAGCACCAAAAGCAGCTCCTGATGCGGTCCCAGTTATATATGGATCGGCGAGTGGATTTCTAAAAATTGACTGCATAACAACTCCAACGGATGCAAGAGAAGATCCAACCAGAAATGCCAAAAATATCCTTGGAATTCTTATATCCCACAATATAATACCAATAGTTCCTTTATTCTTTAAAAGAAAAAGGTATTCTAAAATCTCTGATATGCTTATATTAACAGGCCCTATTGCCATTGAAAATATTATTGATAAAATAGAGATCAAAATAATTGAAATCGTAAAATACTTCCTATTTTTTTCATTTTTTATTAACATCTTCCTTGCACTTCGTATTTTTTAATATATTTTCAGCCCTTTCTTTTATATCTCCATCTAAATTATCTATAACAGATTTAAGCATTTCAATACCTTCACATATTCTGTCTTTATAAGGTCTTATTTCAATTAATTTTTTATACATATTTCTTGCATATTCAGATTCATCTTTTTTACCCAATTTCGAAGAAATAACGGAATATGTCAGCCATGAATATGCATAGTCGGGATCCAATTCCAAAGATTTTTTAATCATATCATAAGCAAGATCCGTTTTATTCAATTTTAATGCAGCCCATGAACCCCATAGGTATGAGCTCGCCTTATTATTTTTAACTGCATCTTTCATATGATATTCGAGCGCTCTTTCATATGCTTTGAGACTTTCTTCCTTTTTCTTTATTTTCTCTAAACAATCTCCATAGCCATGCCAAGCTCCAGCTAACAATTCACCAGGTATATCATCCCTTTCTAACAATATTGAATAAAAGTATACACAATCATTCCACTTCATCATGCAAACAGTTGACTCAGCGAGTTTATATAGAGAATATGTATCGTTCATGATTTTTACTAAATAAATAATATTAATAAAACTTTTTCAAGTAAATTTTAAATAACTAAAGTTTATTTTAGTTCCGGTGAAAACATGAAAAGTTGGGTTATTGCAATAATCTTGGTTTTAGTTATAATACTATCTTTCTCAGCTGGATATTTTTTTAATACAATGCTAAATAAAACTCCTATGCAAAATAATACCACAACGCAAAATAAAACTACTCCTTATAATTACACCTATGTAACTGTTATTGATGATTTAAATAACATTGTAAAAATAAAAGAACCTGTAAATAGAATTGTGTCATTAGCCCCATCATGCACTGAAATTGCATATTCTATAGGCCTTGGTAAATATATTGTTGGTGATACTGTATATGACACATATCCACCATCAGCTAAGAATATAACAAAAGTAGGAGGATTAACAAATGTATCTGTGGAGGAGGTTTTGTCATTGAAACCAAATCTAGTATTGGCATTTGGAGGAATTTATGATCCTAACGCAATACAACAGATTGAAAATGCTGGAATACCAGTTTTGTTTATGTATCCAGAGAATTTGGACGGAATTATACATGACATATTTTTATTGGGTTATGCAACCAATGATTTAAACAATGCAACAAAGGTAATCAATGCAATAGAAAATTTTGAAAATAATTTAAATAATGTTGTACAGAATATTACAAATAGGTCAACCGTATTTTACTTAGGTTGGTATAATCCAATATGGACCGCAGGAGAAAACACATTCATAAATAATATGATCATAAATGCAGGTGGAATAAACATCGCATCTTTCGGTGTTGGATATTTTATAATAAATCCTGAAAATATAGTAAATGCTAATCCTAATTGGATTATAGTTTCACAGGATCAAGAATCTCTATTATCACAATTTGTAAATAACAGCATGTTTTCCAATTTGACAGCGGTAAAGTTGAAACATTTCATAATACTACCAGATTATTATATTGAGGAGCCCGGCCCACAGCTCTTCATTGGTGTTTATGAAATTTTCGTTACACTATATCCAAACTTGGCAAATAAGGTAAGTCCTTTAACCATAAATCAGATATACCTATCGAGCTGAAATGACAAATGTATATCATATAACAAAATTTCCAGACTCTTCCGCCTATTTATTTTTTTATGGTTGCAATTGGGACTGTGAATTTTGCATACTCAAAAAATCAAGATATGACATACATTCTGAAAAAATAGATTTCAAAGGCATCAATTTTTTAGAAATTAACAATATTATTAAAATTTTAAATGATAATAAAATAAAAGAGGTATTTTTAGGAGGTGGTGAGCCAACAATAGATAGAGAATTGGTCGATATCATGAAATCTTTAAAGAATCTTGGAATTAGGATCAATTTATTGACAAATGGAGAATTGTTAAAATATGAAATCGTAGAATTATCAGATAGAATATCCTTTTCAATAAAAACACTTGATAGGGAAAAGCATATTAAAATTACAAAAAGGGACAATTCAAAATCATTAGAAAATTTAAAAAGATTGGTGAATGAAAAGTTCACATTTGAAACAGTATATTCAGAACCTATTCTTGGATGCGATAATTCATATGAAATTTCAAAATTTATTTCAGAATTGATTGAAAATCCAATTTTGAGGATAGATATGATGATTGAAGTTTCTCCAAATTTTCCAAGGCCTAGTGAAAAATCGGTAGATCAATGCATAGAAAAAATAAATAAAGAATTGAATGTTAAGGCATTTAGAATAAAGTCGAGTGAAAAGAATGCAATACAGATATATCCATGAACTACATTTTGATAGTATTTTTATTTTCAATAATAATTGATGTATTTGGCGAATATCCATTATATTTTCATCCTGTTGTTTGGATCGGAAAAACTATAGGGTTTTTTGACAAGATTTATAAAAGAAAAGGAAAGATTGATATTTTATTTGGCTCAATATTTTCAATATTAACAATAATGATTTTTTTAGTACCTTTTATATATTTTGAATGTTTGAAATTAAATATATATATAAAAATATTATTAGATATTTATATATTTAAATCAACATTTTCCATAGGTTCTTTGATCAGGCATGTAAAATCTTGTGATACAGACAACATAGATCTTTTAAGAAAGAATGTTTCAAAGATTGTGGGAAGAGATACAAAAAATTTAGATAAAAATCATTTATATTCAGCTGCTATAGAATCATCAGCAGAATCTATTACGGATTCAATCTCTGGACCAATGTTTTATTTTTTAATATTTGGAATTCCTGGCGCATTGCTTTATAGGATAGTAAACACAATGGATTCAATGATTGGTTACAAAAGTGAAAGATATTTCTATTTTGGAAAATTCGCAGCAAGATTTGATGACATTTTGAATTTTATACCTGCAAGATTAACATCTATTCTATTTTTACCATTTTCTTTCAGAGGAGTAAAAATTGCCCTTAAAAAATACAGAAAATTAAAGATTAATGGAATGTATACAATGGCCCCAATGGCTGCAATCTTGAAAAGAACCCTTGAAAAGATAGGTTATTATAGAATTGATTTTGGCCCATTGCCAGAAAAAGAAGATGTAATAAAAGCTTTAAAAATAACTATTATTATTTCTTATGCAATTGTTATTATAACGGGGGTATTAATCTATGTCTTCAATTTTCCATGGTGGTGCAAGACCGTCTGAATATGATATGATTGATTTTTCTACAAATGTTAATCCATATATTCCGGAATTTTTAAATGAAATCAAATATGATTTTTCAAGATATCCATATTGCTCATATATTGAAGATATGATAAAGGAAAAATTCAAAATAGATTATGATGTAATTTTCTCTGCCGGAATTACTGAACTTTTATACCAAGTTGGATATGCTTTCTCTGGTAAAGTAGCTAGGATTATGGATGTAACATACAAAGAATATGAAAGAATAGCAGACCTTTTTAATATGAAGAAGGATGTTTTAAAAAATATAGATCCATCTCCATCTGAATTAATAAAATCGGATGCAATAGTTTTTATATCAAACCCAAACAATCCTACAGGCAAATATATTGATTTAGATGATATTGTTCAAACAGCTGAAAGAAAAAATTCAATAGTTATTTTAGATGAGGCATACATTGATTTTTCAGATATAAAAAAGGAGCATTATTCAGATAATATAATAGTTTTAAGAAGTTTGACAAAACAATTTGGAGTGCCAGGTATAAGGGCAGGATACGCCTTTGGAAACAAAAAATACATTGAAAAAATGAGGGAATTTTCAATTCCATGGTCAACGGGTATCACTGGGTGTAAATTTGCAGAATATGCGATCAAAAATTATAATTTTGTTTATGAGACTGTTGAATATATAAAGAAAGAAAAGAAGAGGTTTGAAAATATTTTTAATATAAAATCTGACGCAAACTTTTTCTTAGTTACTTCCGACAAAATAGATCTTTTTGAATATCTAAAGAAAAATAACATATTGGTAAGAAATTGTGAATCTTTTGGATTGAAGGGATACATAAGATTTTCAATTAGAAAGAAAGAAGAAAATGATCTATTGATAAATTTATTAAAAGGAATGGATATAAGAAATCATGAGGGTATAAAATATGGCCATTAAGCCTTTGTTTATCATGGGTACAATGTCTGGAGCAGGAAAAAGTACAATAGTTACAGCATTTGCAAGGATATTTTCAAACATGGGTTTCAAGGTCTCTCCATTCAAAGCACAAAACATGTCATTAAACTCGGCTGCTGCAATTAATGGAGAAATTGCCTATGCTCAATACGTTCAAGCAAAAGCTGCAAGGAATATTCCAGAAACCAGGATGAATCCCATATTGTTGAAACCAGAAAAGGATAGTTTACATACGATATTGATGGGTAAATTCTACGGAAAAATCGATGGGTATGAATATTTTAAATCAAAAAAAGAAATATTTTTCAATTATGTTTATGAAAGTTTAAATGCATTGAGAGAAAAAAATGATATAGTAATAATAGAAGGTGCTGGATCCCCGGCGGAAATAAACATTGAATATGATTTGCCAAACAGAGAATTGGCCAAAAGAATTGATTCTGTAAACATTTTGGTATCTAACATTGATGTTGGTGGAGCATTTGCACAAATCGCAGGTACAATAATGCTTGCCAATGAAATAAAATTCCATGGATATATTCTAAATAAATTCAGAGGCGATGAAAAATTGTTGGAACCTGCCATTAAATATATGGAAGAAAAATATGGAATAGAACATATTGGTACAATCCCATATATGGAAAATTTCCTACCGATGGAAGATAGTTTATTTGATTATAGATGGAAAAGAGGGAAGGTAAATTTTTCAATAATAAAATTGCCAAACATTGCCAATTCAACAGATTTTCATCCATTTTATTTCATTAAAGATGCAGGAATTAGTTTTGCAGAAAAAGCTGAGGATATAAAAGACCCGGATGTCATTATAATTCCTGGTTCAAAAAGAACTGTTGATGATTTAATTTACATAAGGGAAAATGGCATTGAAGACAGAATAAAAGAATTACATAAGGATGGAACACTTGTTATTGGAATTTGTGGCGGTTATCAGATGATGGGTAAAAAGATTATTGATAATTTTGAATCTAAAATTGGAGAAATAAATGGAATGGGATTATTGGATTCAAAAACGGTATTTGGTAATACAAAGAAGGTATCAATGGTAGAGGCTGAAATCATAGATGAAAAAATGAAGGGGATTGTCAAAGGATATGAGATACATTTTGGGAATACGGAATCAAGTAATCCATTCAGCATTGTTTATAAAGAGAATATGATCCCTGTGAAGAGATACGATGGATCGGTTGGGGAAAATGCAATTGGAACATATATTCACGATATATTTACAAATCAAAATTTCATGAAGTCAATTATGAAAATGTTTATTGGTGATGTAGAAATAAATTACAATGTTGATGAAATAATTGAAAAGATTGCGGAAACAGTAGAAAGAAATGTAAAAATGGAGAGAATAATAGAGTTAATGGAAAATCAATGAAATTTGTTGAAATAATCTTCAAAAATATTTGATATCATTTTAGATATTTTAAATCCAATTTTTGTTGATGGACCGGCATATTCTATTTTATTTCCTTTTTTAAATGATACCATTATTGCATCTGATGGTGTTGAATATCCCAAACCATTTTTGCATAAATAATAAGATTTAATTGATGATGCCATGCTTAATATATCTATTGAAGCGTTGACCTTTAATTCTTCATATAAAACTATAATTATATTTATCGTGCCAAATTTTTTGCAAATTTCTCCTGGAAAACATACGTGAGAAATGCCTATGCTTGTAAAGATTTCAATATTATTTTCATATTGGTAGAAGAAATGGTCTGGAATTTTTGCAAGTGTAAAAAATCCAGTGTAATTTTTTATTTTATATTTATTTAATATTTCTTTGTGCAACTTTTTAAAATCTTTTACATAATTTTCAATGCCTTTTATGTAAAATCCTTTTTTATATCCAAATTTTCCATTGAAATTGGATGATGTAATCGTGAATAAATTTTCATAAAATTCCGATATTATAATATTATTATCTTTTCTTAGTAATGTTTTCATATATTTCTTCTATTTTGTTTCTTATATCTTCCCATTTTATACCCGCTTTTTCAGCAAGGTAAACCGAACCACCAGCTCCAACACCTTCTTTTACCATGCCATTTTCATAATCCCTTAGGCCAAAAAATTTAGAATCTGAAAAGTCCAAATATGATGCATAATATTCCACCCCTATATTTTTTGCAGTAGATGAAAATGTTGCAGTTTTATCCTCTACAACATATCTTGTTGTAACAATCTTCCTGGGCATTTTACCTGTCTCTTTCATTAATGCGGCAACAGCTAACATTTGTGTTCCGCCAAAAAGATAAACATCTTTTTTAAAACCTTGGGAAAATCCAACTACAAAAGCCATCATTGGATCTCCAAAATATTTCAAACTTTCATACCAACTGTTTGCCTTTTTCCTTTTCAACGAATTTTCAACAACTTTTCTCTTCAATTCTAAAGGATTGTTTTTCATTGACGAAGAAACACTTGCCTCATAACCTAAAGAATTTAATACGGCAAGGGATGTTGTTGTTCCTCCGGGGACACTCTCAGCAATATAAACATTATCAAATAAATTTGATAATTCCATTCCAAGTAATTCAGACCTTTCTAAAATTTCATCAATATGTGGAAGACCATCATTTTCCATTATGTTTTCCCCTGGCCTTTCATGAATGAAAATGTGAGGTATTTTTGGATATAATATTGTTCCAGACCTAACAACAATAATAGGAAAGTTCAAAATATTCTTTACTGCCTTAGTAATTATTGCAGGAGTAGGATGGCCTTCTGATGTAACTGGTATTGCATCTATTGAAACGGGTTTAGAATAAAAAAGAAATTCTGCATCCGCAACAGGTGTATATTTAATCAATTCAATATTCGCACCAGCAGCTGTAATACCTGGAATTTGTGAAACTAATGTGTTAGAAATAACCAACATAAACATATAAATCAAAATTTAAAATATTAAAACATATTTTAATTTTTATCTTGACCTGAATCTTATTCTATAATTCCTGTGTTCTTCTATCTTCTCACCTCCCGTTCAATTTTTTATTA
>ERZ1669250.505-NODE-505-length-17232-cov-3.782267_pt1 | contig 17232 bp, 12 predicted proteins | sample MGYA00579295_ERZ1669250 | MGnify/ENA primary metagenome ERZ1669250 (study PRJEB41166, sample SAMN08046056) | hot springs metagenome | biome: hot spring; feature: acid hot spring; material: thermophilic sediment; isolation source: thermophilic sediment from acid...
GCAACGCTCGTGGCGGGGACGACCTCGAAGCCCAAGGATTGAAATGCCGCAAAACGCTTTCCGATCCCGAACGAGCAACGAACAAAAGCAGGATCTCCAAGGTTTAACTCTAACGAGGGGTTAAGGGTTCGGATGCCCCGTCCATTAGGGCGAAGTAGTTCACGCTAAGAATACGCTAGAAAAGCGGCTTACTGCCTTATTGCACAATTCCAAAACCTCTCAATTTTCTCGTGAATTACGCGGGCAAGGGACTTTCATGAGCGGATTTTGGCCTTGGATTTGCTTATGAAAAGGCGGTTATAATTTCATGAGTTTTATGCAAAAAAGCGCCGCTTATTCAACTTTATTACGTAGATCCCGTTATTATGGTGTAGGGGTTTCAAATTCTTAAGACAGGGGCTGGTTGACCGCTAATATTAGGCGAAACCAGTAGACTGCTATGAAAACTTAAATGCTGGAAAGAACTGAAACTCATGCTCTTTCCGGAAACTATGGAAGTAGTGGAGCTTATAGCTCCAGCTGATGAGGTAGATTCCGTAGTAGACGCGTTGGCTACCGGGGGATTTTTGCACTTTTACAGCAAGCAAAATCAAAATGTTCCAATAGAACTAAAGGAAAAGGCAAATCTTGTATTATCTAAAGCTATACAGTTTAAGGGCAGAGATGTTACAAAAACCTACGAAGAATTATCGTCCTGGGATGACGCGCTGGATAATTATCTAGAAAAATTAACTCAATACGAATATGAAAAGAAAAAACTAGAAAGTGCTTTATCCTCATTAACTGATCAAGAGAAGAAAATGACAGAAGCGATGTCATCTTTACGTTATTTTCCCGATGACTTCGACTTTAACGCTTTTGCCTCGTTAGGTGAGGGCTTTGACTCTGCTGTTTTCTTGTTCAAAGAAAGAATTCCTGAATTCCCTTGTCCATCATTAGTTTTAAGCTCTTCAGCTGAGGGATTTACGAGCTTGTTGATATTCCAAAAAGATTTGCAGAAAAAGGTTATGGGCATCGCGCTTAAACAAGGGGGGATTGAACTTGAATATCCGGCCTGGCTAAATCCAAACGCCAAAAAAGCCAAAGAGGAAGCTGAAAAAGAAATTTCTAGTATCCAGGCTCAAAAAGAAGCTCTTTTACCCAAGTTAAGTGATCTTAATGAGGAGGCCTACCCATTAGCTGCGAGGGCCGCAGAAGTTTCAACTTTTTTACTTCAATCTCTTGAAGTGAGATCGGGAGAAGAGTTTACGAGCAGGACGCGTTTACTAACCGGATTTGTGCCTAAACGCTCTCTTGATCGCGTTTTGGATATAACAAAGCAATTTCCGGACGTTATTGCATTCCATCACCAAGCTAGTCAGAAAGACAAGCCTCCTACGCTTGAGAAGCTCCCGAATCTAGTGCGGGCGTTCAACGTAATAGTTGGTAGCCTGGGCTTGCCTGACTATAGCGAAGTAGACCCTACTCTGATAACAGCCATAACATTCCCGTTGTTATTTGCCATAATGTTTCCAGACGCTGGGCAGGCTTTAATTCTATTAATTGCTGGCGTCTTCTTCGCGAAGAGAGCTAAGGGGGCTTTAAAGGACCTTGGAATAATAATTGCTTTTTCAGGGGCTGCGGCAGTAGTATCGGGCCTACTGTTCGGTGAATTTTTTGGGCTTGAAATCCATCCTTTGGCTTTTCATATATTCGAATGGGTAAATTCTTACCCGTTTGCGGGCACTCCATTTTCTGTTTGGCACCCCTCATCCATTGTGTCATCATCAACTAGCGGTTACGTTATTCGCTTGATGATTTTCGCGATGGCGGTAGGCATAACGCAAATGACGTCTGGCTTCATACTATCGGGCGTAAACCACCTAAAGAAAGGCGAGAGTTTTCACGCGATTTCATCGGATATACCAAAGGCGATTTTACTTCCGTCAGCGTTTGTTTTAATAGTAGAAAAAGTAGGCTTTTCTGATTTTGGGGCATTCCTGTGGGTAGGTCTAGTTATACTTCCCTTCTTATTGATTTACGCATCGCCTTTTTTTGCATCGAGTTTTGGGATAAAAGGCTACGTAGTTGAGGGTTTAATGGAAGCCGTCGAGAGCACGATATCGTTTATATCGAATACATTTTCCTATTTACGGCTTTTGGCAATGGCGGTTGCCCACCTAGCCCTCATGCTCGTGATTTTTGTTGTAGCTTGGATGGCTCTGGGATTTTTTGGGGGGTCCTACTTTGGTTGGGCTATGTTTTGGCTTGTAGTTGCGCTGGGCAACTTCGTAGTCATGATATTTGAAGCCTTACTAGTATTCATACAAAGTATGAGGCTTCATTTCTACGAATGGATGATGAAGTTTTTTACGGGAACAGGGTATCCTTATTCTCCGCTTAGCTATGACGGTAAAACTATAAAAGTTGTGATTAATCGCGCACAGAAGCGACCAGTTTTAATGGCAAGCACTTAATGCCCGAATTGCGTATACTTAAGCAAGCTCGAATGCATACGGTGGATATTTATAGAAAGCTGGGTTTTGATAGCGCTTGTACTATAACGTAGTACGACCTAACTATAAGCCACCGAAATGTTTTCAGGGATTTTAGAGAAGTTTTTAGAGAGCGGTAGTCGCCGACTTCTACAGCGGGGAAGAGGCCGAATTAATGTGGAAATGCTTCAAGTTTTGGATAGTATAGCGTTAACTGCTTCTGGAAAGAGTATGCGAAGGACCGCTTTGTTCAGACTAGGAAAGCGCGTAATTGGCTTTTTTAATCTTTTTACTTTGATTAATAGTTTATTTTTAAAATACGCGTCGGTCTAAACGTTGGCTAACGGCTTTTTAGCTGAACTCTACATATTCAAATTAAAAATATCACCAAAAAGCATAAAACCTAGGCCTTTGGGTTCTCGAACCTAAAATTGTCGAATAAAGCGGGAACGCTTAAGACGGGCTCGCCAAAGTCCTTGGCAATATTAAATGTTATTATCGGGTTCCTTGATTTAATACTCATCCCCGCAGAAGAGACGCAACTTTATCACTTTAATTACGCGGTTCTTGAAGTTAATAGCGTATTAGCTATTCTGGTGATTGCTGTGGCTGTTGTAGACTACGTAAATAAGAAGAAAGGAGGAAAAAATATAGCCTTTCCTTCAGTGGTTTTCATAATATCTATAGTTATGATGCTTTTATATCCTCAAAAGTACAGTAATCCAATCGCTTATCAGTATCACCTGTATATTTTGGATACGGAAACTAAAACCTCCATGTTCTATATGGATTATTACGCGGTTAGGGATGCCGTTTGGGGTTTGAGCTTCGCCTTTGGAATGATACTTTTCATTGTCTCGCTCTACGAAATATACTTGGTAAGAAAATCGAAACGATTTTTTTGAAGTTTGTCGCGAAAATAGCTACCCACTAATTATTTTTATGTAATTTGTTTAGTAAAGGCTTTTATATAAGTTGGGCGATTAATCTTTTGATGATAATCGTGAAATATAGCTTAGTCATGGTTACATACTTTATGGGTGGTGGCAAATGAAATTTTGCCCTAAGGACGGTAGTGTGCTAGTACCCATTAAAGAGAAAGGTAAGGTTTACTTGGTTTGTAAGAAGTGCGGTTACAAAGAGCCGGCAAAAGAGGAAATTTACGTCGAAAAAACCAAGATGGATAATAAAAAGAAAATTAAGTTGCTTACCGAAGAGTTACCAAAGGAAAGTGAAGAAGAGAGGGAATACGTGCTAGAGTCCTTCAGCTCTGGCGAACTTGACCAAGAGGACGAAGACGAAGAGGAAGAGGAAGAAGAGGAAGAAGGCTGGGGAGAAGGAGAAGAGTTTTGATAATTTAGGGGATTTTTCTTGAGGTTAGCGACTGTAGATGACGACCTCTGCAATTCAAAGCTTTGCGGTATTCCGTGCGTGACTTTTTGTCCCGTTAATAGGATAGGGAGTAAAACCGTATGGATAGGCGAAAATGGAAAGTCCCGTATAAATGAAACTACGTGCATCGGGTGCGGAATTTGCGTTCACAAATGTCCTTATGGGGCCATATCTATAATTAATTTAGCTGATTACTGGAGTAAAAAGTTAATTCATCGCTACGGCGAGAATGCTTTTGCGCTCTACGGCCTACCCGAAGTAAAAGTTGGCTTCGTAAACGGGATAATTGGAAGGAACGGGGCGGGAAAAAGTACTTCAATGAAAATACTTTCTGGGCAGCTAAAGCCAAACTTTGGCGGTAATCAGGTCGATCTAACGGATTTCTTTAAGGGATCAGAGCTTAAACCGTATTTTGGGAATTTAGCTTCGGGTAAGATAAGGGTCTCGGTTAAATCCCAAATAATAGGCGATTCAACCGAAGAAGGTGGCACGGCTGAAACAGTTGAAGCACTTCTCTCTGACCTCGATGAAAAAGAAAGAAAATACGCCGATTTCTTGATCAGCGATCTTCAATTGAGAGACCTTCTCCAGAGGAGGCTTGATCAGCTTAGCGGTGGCGAGCTTCAAATGATTACCTTAGTTAAGGCTTTGTCTCGCGAAGCTGATGTTTACCTGATAGACGAGCCATCTAGTTACCTGGACGTGTTTCAGAGGCTAACTGCAGCTAAAAAAATAAGAGAAAGGGTTGGTAATGGTAAGAGTTCAGTTGTAGTAGAGCACGATTTAATAGTATTGGACTACTTATCTGATTACGTTTCCATCGCCTACGGAACGCCAGGAGTATTTGGTATGGCTAGCAAAAGCTACGGCACTAGAAATGGAATTAATAATTTCCTTAGGGGTTACCTACCCGAAGAGAATACAAAGTTAAGGGAAGGTAGTATTGACTTTTTTGATGTAGGTCTTGAAAAAGAAGATGTTGGTAAAGTAGTGTTTGGTTGGGCGCCCATGAAAAAAACTTTAGGAAATTTCCAATTATCTACCGAAGAAGGTGAGGCCAAGGAAGGAAGTGTTATTGCCCTCTTAGGGCGCAACGGTACTGGTAAAACAACGTTTGTAAAAATGCTGGCCGGCCTCGTGGAGCCCGACCAGGGAGTTGTACCTACATCAGGACTAAGGCTTTCTTATAAACCTCAAATGCTGAAACCCATAAATAAGACCGTTGCGGAAGCTATGGAAGAGGTAAAAGATTCTATGAGAGAAGAATTTTATAAGACAGAAGTTATTGATTCTTTGGGAATAGAACGGCTTTGGGCTAGAAATATTTCCTCTCTTAGCGGTGGCGAGCTTCAAAAAGTTGCCGTTGCGCTGTGCTTGGGGAGAGCCGCTGATGTTTACCTGATAGACGAGCCCAGCGCTTTCTTGGACGTAGAAGAGAGGCTCAGGATAGGAAAGGCTATAAAAAGGATGATCTCTTCTAGGCGGGCAACGGCTTTTTTAGTCGATCACGACCTATTACTGCTAACGTCAACCGCTGATTCAATGATTATTTTCAAAGGCGAAAGCGGTAAAAATGGGCTGGCCAAACGGCCGGCGAAAGTGTTAGATGGTGTAAATAGTTTTCTTAAAGAGGTTGGAATTACTATGAGAAGAGATCCAGAAACTGGCAGGCCTAGAGTAAATAAAGAAGGTAGCATCCTGGATAGGCAGCAAAAAGCTAGCGGAGCCTTTTTTATGGCGGTTACCAGAGGAGATCAAGTTGAAAGTTAAAGCGGACTGTGCTTCTTGTCTTATGAATCGCGCTCTTAGCGCCCTTGAAAAAAGCGGCGCTGACGAGCTTACTAAGTTTACTGTTGTCAAGCAGGTCATAACGAATTTAAATGAGGCCTTTAATGAGGAGGCCGTGCCGGCAAAGCTTGAATACGTAGACATGCAAATGCTTAAATCGAAGACTGGTAACGATGATCCCTACGTTCAGGTAAAGCAAAAAGCAAACGTGATTGCTAAGAGCGCTCTCAAATCGATCACGAAGAAGTTTGATCGCAATAGCGAAGGCGATTTTGGAGAGCTCGTTAGGCTTTCTATTGCCGCAAATGGCCTAGAATTCGATGTACAGGGCTATACGGTAAGTGATCGTTTGCTGAGTTCTCCCCTTCCCCCTCTAGTAATAGATCACACGCATCAACTGTGGGAAGATTTGAATAAGGCTACGCGCGTGGCTTTTGTTCTAGATAATGTGGGCGAGCACCTTTTTGACTTGAAGCTCGCTGAGTTCATGTCATATCACGCTGATGTGGAAGTTTTCGCCAAGAAAATCCCTCTACTCAACGACGTTACCGAACGGGAGTTGGCAAGCGAGATGCCAGAAAGGCTTTCCGCGGCTTATTACGAACCTAAAGCGATAGGTATAACTTGGGAAAATTTTGAGCATGAATACGATTTTGTCTACGCCAAGGGGATGGCAAATTACGAGACACTTACTGAAGGGGAACCCATTGTACCAGTTTATCACGCATTAATGGTAAAATGCAGACCAATTGCGCTATCAGTTAATGCGCCCGTGGGTTCGGGCGTACTCATCAAAAGGCAACATCAGTAGGAGAATACTTAAGGGAGTTAGGCCTTCAGAGAAGGCAACAATACGGCTTTACTGATTATGGACAAGAAAGCTCCGACTTTCAGGGACGGGATGATTGCTGCTTTGTTGCATAATTCGAAAATCGCTCATGAATTTGCTCAAGGATTTTGCGAGAAATCAGACTTCATGAAGAATTTTGGACTTTTCTCCCTGTTTTGCTCATGCCAAAGCAGTAGTCGCTAAAATTTCATCGGTATTATGCAACACAACATGAATTGCCAAAAATCAATAAGGGATTTGAATTGTGTAAAAGTAGGGATAGTACAACCCGAATTTACGCCCGTGGAGATACCTCCGGTGGAATACCTTCAAAGGGAAGGTATTAGCTACGCGTCGCTGAAGCAAGAACCTTATCCTTCAGGGCGCAAAGGATGGTAGCAATAAGATAGGCGGGTCCCAAAATGTTTTTATGCTTGCTGCGCTTATAAGAAAGCTAGGGGCTTGGGGGAAGCAGTAAAACCTAACAGCTTCAGCGATGGGATACACGAGCTTCCCCCAACGGAAAGGTTTATAAATATTGCTATAACCAATCGCAGTAGGGTCGGTGCGGTCCGAATTCATGCTCGTGGAGATCGACGCCTTAACCCGCCTTCCAGACGTGGCTGAACGAAAGTTTCCAGCGTCGGGAAACTGCGCTCTGGTGGTATGGGGATCGAGCACGGTCGTTGAAGCAGAAAGCTCCAGCCGAGGGGAAGCCCACAGAACTTTGTCCCTTAAGCATCGGGCTCGTAGCTCAGCACGGTAGAGCGACGGACTCTTAACGATACATCTGGAGAGATCCGTTGGCCGTGGGTTCAAATCCCGCCGAGCCCGCTAAAAAATTAAGGTTGCTTTTTGCTTTCTTCTTTAGGTTTTTTCTTCGATTTGCACGGCATAAATGCCTTTTGCAAAGCAGCTTAAAAAATTATCTATAACCAGAATAGCTAGGAGCGTTAAGTAGTGCCAGCTAATTTTAAGCGGAGAAGTTTTGAGATAATGATTTCCCCCAATTTTTTGCCTTCCTCTTCTTTTAAATAAAAGGCCGCTTGAGCCGGAGCAGGGCTGAATTGGTCGTTATGCCGTTGAGATTCAGCCCACTTATGCAGGGAGCGCGTAACAGTTTCATCGCCCTTATTAACGGCTTCGTTGAACTGTAACCCTTTAAGCAAATCCTGAAAATTCATTTGAAGGATTTTCGGGCGAATCGAATACTCAAAACTTGTTGAATAATTTTGGTTTAAGAGATTTGCCTTGTAAAAGAACCAAGAGTACTGAGTTTCCACAAATTTAGCCAGCTGTCCCCTCTCGCAGCTCCTTAGTTTATTGTAAGCACTAATTAGTTCCTTTAGATAAATTTCATCCGTGGCGGCGGTTAAAAGTACGGCGTCTCCAGCCTTTTGAGTTTCGTCAAGCCTTTTATTGAGCTCGTTCCAGGGGGGCCCCAATTTTTCTATAAATCCTTGGAGCGAGGCATACCCTTCTCTGTACGAATATAAAATATTCGCTTTGATTTCTTCGGCATCCCAGTGAAGCATGTAAGCCTCCAGATATTTTTTGCTGGCCCCTGGAGCGTAGCGTACAACCAGTTTTTCGCACGCTATTATACAATTTTTTATTAAATCGTATACCTGGCGCGGCCTCGAATTTTGACTAATGCCAGCGCACCACTTTCCGTATTCTGTATTTGAAAGTGATGCAATGCAGGTCGGTAAATCCCCCTGCGAAAGTGTAGCTAGCTGCTCATCGCTCATTAATGTTGAGCGCAACCACGCGACCTTAGCCGAAAGTGGCGCGTATTCCATGCGCGGTATCCCGCGTTTTAGCGTTCCTATTTTCGGACTAAGAGACATAATTTTCACGGCTCTTGTGGAGAATTCTCCTTATTGGTTATGGAATCCAATATAATTTTAATTGCTGCCCGTAGCTTATTTTCAGAGGACCTTTTTACGCGCGCGGCGTCTTCGGTTCCCTGCTGAATAATTTTTTGGGCGTCTTCATTGTATTTTTTGGTGACGCGCTCCATTGCCAGCTTTTCGTAATCCGCTTCCATCTCTCCTTCTAGAGATTGTAATTCGGATGCGAGGGATTGAGCCCTCCTTATTATTTTCATTGCATCGGGTTGACCTTGCGCTGCTATATCAGAGGCTTGGGCTTCTGCCTGCTTCAGTTGCTCTTGGACCTGCGCTAAAACATTTTGTTGTGGGTTTTTTTCCGGCGTGGGCGAACTGCTTTCTGTCAAATTAAGCGCCTAATTAAATTTAACCTTATATTGTTTAAGGATGGTGGTTTAGCAATTGCGGGATGCACAATGTGCCGAAATAACGACTTGCGGTTTGGCCAAACAAGGTAGGTCGTTCTGAATATTTAGATTGCGTCGATTTCATTTTTTTATTGCCTAACTTATTTACGACTCATGGAAGAGATAACGTCGTTGCGGTAATAACTCAATGAAAGAATAGAAAAATTTATTAGTAAGGGACCTAATTTAAATGCCTAGTAGGCATTATGGGTCTTTAATTTGACTAGATTAGATATTTCCAGGCATGTATTGGTTTCCACTCATGTTTTATTGAGTAAAGAGGAATCCGATGAATTATTAAACGTGTTAGGAGTTAGTCGCGATGATTTGCCAAAGATCAGCACCCGCGATCCTATGGTAAAATATTTGAAGGCCAAAAGGGGGGACATTGTTAAATTAATTAGGAACAGCCCTACGGCTGGACAGGCTATTGGCTATAGAGTAGTGGTTTGATTTGGAAAAAAAGGAATCTTTAGGTTGGTACGCTTTACAATCTTTTGTTAAAGAAAAAGGTTTGGTAAGGCAGCACCTTGATTCTTACGAATCTTTTTTAAATACGTTAATGCAACAGGTTGTTGATTATTACAGAGATGGGGTAGATGTACCAGGAAAGAACCTAAAAATATGCTTTGGTAAAATATCTATTGATAAAGACCCCCACCTCATAGAGGCAGACAGGACAATAATAACTGAGCTCGATCCCGTCCAGGCTAGAATAAGGAATATGGATTACTCATTGCCGTTGATGCTTGAGATTGAGGTAAGGGATGTGTCAAGGAGGGTTCAAGAAGAAAAACGGCCTAGTGTTGATAAGTCTTTACTGGCGATGGGGCCTTCAGGTATGCCAACGGTTAAAGCCTGCCAGTCGATGGGCATACCGATTATAAAAGAAAGGGTTTATATAGGTAGGCTTCCCATAATGCTCCGCTCAAGTTTGTGCTCTTTGTCCAGCAAAGGCCGCGAAGAATTAATCAATATGGGTGAGGATCCGGATGACCCGGGCGGATACTTTATTGTTGCTGGATCGGAGCGTGTTATAGTATCTCAAGAAGACTTGGTGTCGAATAAAGTTTTAGTGGATGTCGCGCCAAGTACGATGCCAGCGGAATATATGGCAAAGGTGTTTTCCTATTATAATGGTATAAGGAGCCCAGTTTCTTTACTGCTGTCTAAGGACGGTAAAATGCTGGTTGAATCCACAGCTTTTCCAGTTCGTATACCTTTCGCAGTTTTAATGAAAGCTTTAGGAGTTGAAAAGGATAGCCAGATAGTTAATTTAGTGAGCGGATCGCAGGAGATACAGGATTCTATGTTAGTTCCGCTCCAAGATGCCTCGGAAATAACCTCCAAGGAAGCAGCGCTCGATTACATAGGTGGGAGACTTGCGGTTGGTCAGCCTAAGGATATAAGGGTCAGGCGCGCAGAGGAGCAATTGGACACGCGCTTCTTACCTCACCTAGGTACTTCGACGGAAGATAGGCTGAGAAAAGCGGTACATTTAGCCTTAATGGCGGAAAAAATACTACAATTCTCTAAGGGTATGAGGAAGGCCGACGACAAGGACCATTACGCTAACAAAAGGCTTAGGCTGGCAGGTGATCTTTTGTCTCAACTTTTTGCCGTCGCTTTTGCCGCTTTCGTCAAGGATTTCCAATATCAGGTATCTAGGTCGTTTAGCAGAATGAAAAAGGTGCCAAATCTAAACAGTTTGGTCAGAGCAGATCTCGTCAGCCAGCGCTTTCAGCACGCGCTCGCGACTGGTAATTGGGTTGGCAATAAAACTGGGGTTAGCCAGCTCCTTGATAGGACTAATTATTTATCAACGATATCGCATTTGCGCAGGGTGATATCTCCGCTCTCCAGGAGTCAATCTCATTTTGAAGCTAGGGATCTTCACGGAACGCAGTGGGGAAGGATGTGTCCCAACGAATCTCCAGAAGGGCCTAATTGCGGTCTCGTAAAAAATTTGGCTATATCGGCCATTACCTCCGTTGATCGGGATCCCATACCGGTTCTTAAAGCTCTTAACGATGAGGGGGTTGAGTTCCTAGATTATAAAGATAACTCTTTACTGAAAAATGGGATAGCGGGTAAGACGGGTGCGAAAGTATTCATAAACGGTATATTAATAGGATTTCATCAGGATCCAGTTAGCTTGGTCAACGCTTTGAGGGAGAAGAAGAGAAGAGGGCAATTACCTTATGATCTAAGTTTCTCATATGTAATAGGGCAGGAGTTTTCTGAGGTTTATGCGTTTACCGATGGTGGAAGGATTATAAGGCCCTTATTTGTGGTCGGTAAGGACGGTAAGCTTAAGCTAACCGAACAAGAGAAAGAAGAATTAAGGAGCGGTAGGATGCCGTGGTCTGAGCTAATTAGGAAAGGAGTAATAGAATATATGAGCGCAGAAGAAGAAGAAAATTCTATGATTGCGCTTACGGCCGAGGAAGCTGAGGCTAATCCAGGTAAGTATACTCATTGTGAACTGGATTCGATAGCGTTGCTTGGGGTTGTAGCGAGCCTAATACCTTATTCGAATCATAATCAGAGCCCTAGAAATTCGTACCAAACGGCAATGGCCAAGCAAGCGATTGGTGTCTCTACAATAAACTTCCAGAAGAGGTTAGATACTAGGGCTCACGTACTGCACTACCCCCAATTACCCCTCGTCACAACGAAGACTGAGGGACTGGTAGGTTTCAACAAAAGGCCGACTGGGCAAAACTTTGTAGTGGCCCTACTATCTTATGAAGGTTATAACATAGAGGACGCGGTTATACTGAATAAGGCTTCTGTTGAAAGGGGACTTGGCCGTTCTTCGACGTTCAGACTTTACGAAACGGAGGAGAGAAAATATCCTGGCGGTCAAGAAGATGAGATTGGCGTACCAAATGAAACGGTTAGGGGTTATCACGGCGCCTCACAATACAGTAAGCTCGATCCATCTGATGGGATAGTCTTTCCAGATAGTGACATAGAAGGCGGAGAAGTTATAATCGGTAAGACAAGTCCGTCGCGCTTCTTAGAGGAATTTCGGGAATTGACCGGCGGAGAGGTCGTTAAGCATGATTCATCGGTGCTGTTAAAGCATGGAGAAAATGGGGTGGTTGACAGGGTTTATGTCAGCCTTAACCTAGATGGCAGAAAGCTTGTAAGAGTAGTTGTAAGAGACTATAGAATTCCTGAATTAGGGGATAAGTTCGCTTCGAGGCACGGGCAAAAAGGAGTAGTAGGTCTTTTAGTTCCACAAGAAGATATGCCTTACACGCAATCCGGTATAGTCCCCGACCTTATAATGAACCCGCACGCAATACCATCTAGGATGACAGTCGGGCATTTGATGGAGATGCTTGGAGGTAAGGTCGCTTCGCTTAAGGGTGTTCGTGCTGATGGGACACCCTTTGAAGGAGAAACTTTGGAGGAGTTAGAAGCCCAACTCAAGAGCTTGGGGTTCTTGCCTACCGGTGAAGAGGTAATGTATGACGGAAGGACGGGTAAAATGCTTAGAGCTAAGGTATACATGGGCCTCGCGTACTACCAGAGATTACACCACATGGTAGCTGATAAAATGCACGCAAGAGCAAGGGGATTAGTTCAAATATTAACGCACCAGCCGACGGAGGGTAGGGCAAGGGAAGGCGGACTGCGGTTCGGAGAAATGGAAAGGGATGTCCTTGTGGCGCATGGCGCTTCATCGTTGCTCTTAGATAGGCTATTAGAATCCTCGGATAAATCAGATATTACGATATGCGAAAATGACGGGGCCATGGCCTACTTCGACTACAAGAAGAACAGGTGGATATGCCCTATCTGCGGAGAAAAAGTTAAGCCCGTGACGGTTACGATGCCTTACGCCTTTAAGTTGTTAGTTCAGGAGATGGTTTCTATGGGAATTGATATTAAGGTTGAACCAGGTGAACCTGTATGAGTTTATCAAATAAAAAAATAGTTAAAGGTATAAAATTTGGATTATTGTCACCGGAAAAGATAGTAAAACAAGCGGTTGTCGAGATAAATAGCCCAGAAACTTACGATCAGGATGGGCTTCCCGTTCCGGGGGGACTTATGGATAGGAGACTGGGTACTGTAGAGCCCAGCCAACGTTGCGAGACTTGCGGAGCAAGAGCTGGTAAGTGCCCGGGGCACTTCGGTTATATAAGGCTAGAGAGACCGGTAATACACCCTGGCCTCGCGAAAAAGATTCACGAAACTTTATCGGCTGTATGCCGGGAGTGCGGAAGAATAAAGCTGTCTGATGAAGAATTAGAAGAGTACGAGAAACAGATGAAAGAGCTAGAAGGTCGCAACCCCAATTTAGCGAAGGCTTTGTCTAAAACGGTAATAAAGAAAGCCTCTCAGGTTAACGTTTGTCCTCATTGTGGAGCGACTAATTACTCAATAGAATACGAAAGACCCACTACATTTTATGAAGAAATGGGTGGGAAGAAGGGAGAGGCTTCTTCGTTGGTTAGGATCCCGCCTACAGAAATTAGGATAAGGCTGGAAAAAATTAATTCGGTTGAAGCCAATTTATTGGGTTGGGACAATGAGGTGGCGAGGCCCGAGTGGTCAGTTTTAACGTATTTGCCCGTGCCGCCCATATCTATGAGGCCAGCGATTACCCTAGAAACCGGGTTAAGGTCTGAAGACGATTTGACGCACAAATTAGTTGATATCCTAAGGGCGAATGAAAAGCTAAAAGAACATATATCAAGTGGGGCGCCCCAATCCGTTATAGATGACGTGTGGGAATTACTCCAATATCACGTAATAACGTATTTTGATAACGAAACTCAAGGCGCTCCTTCATCTAGGCATAGAAGTGGCAGGCCTCTAAGGACTCTTGCGCAAAGGCTAAAAGGAAAAGAGGGCAGGTTCCGCGGAAATCTATTAGGTAAAAGAGTAGATTTTTCATCGCGCTCGGTTATATCTCCCGACCCTTGGATAGGTATAAACGAAGTAGGAGTGCCCATCGAAGTCGCGAAGATCCTTACAATACCAGAAAAGGTCACCGATTTAAATATCGATAGGATGAAAGAATTGGTTAAGCGGGGGCCGAATAATTATCCTGGAGCGAATTATGTTGTGAGGCCGAATGGCGTAATGGTCGACCTTAGGTACGTCAAAGATACAAATGAGATCGGTAACGAATTGGGACAAGGGTTTATTGTAGAAAGGCACCTCAGAGATGGCGACGTAGTTTTGTTCAACAGGCAACCCTCCCTGCACCGCCCATCAATAATGGGGCATGTGGTAAGGGTTCTCCCGTACCGTACTTTTAGGCTAAATCCCGCCGTTTGCCCACCTTATAACGCAGATTTTGATGGAGATGAAATGAACCTTCACGTCCCTCAAGGGGAGGAGGCTGAAGCCGAGGCTAAAGAGATATTACTCGTTGAGAATAATCTCCTCTCTCCTAGGTTTGGAGGCCCACTCATGGGCGCCATCCAGGACTTTATTTCGGGGGCGTTCTTGCTAACCCGCAAGTCGGTCTTGCTTGAAAAGGGCGAGGTGATGGACTTGCTTTACGCTGGTTCATATGAGGGGCCTTTGCCCCCGCCCGCGATAACGCAGCCGCGCCCCTTGTGGACTGGTAAACAGATAGTTAGCCTATTCATTCCAGAGAGCATAACTTATTCATCAAAGGCTAATTCTTGCGTCGGCTGTGGTGATTGTAAATATGATGATTGCCCCGGAGACGGCTTTGTATACGTTAAGGACGGAGAATTATTGATGGGTGTGCTGGATAAGAAGAGCATCGGAGCGACCGTTCCCAATTCGCTTCTCCATAGAATCGTTAAAGACGCTGGCGTGGCCGCAGGGAGGGAATTCATGGATAAGGCGTTTAAAGTATTTCTTAGGTATAGCGAAGGAAATGGTTTCACGGTCGGGCTAAAAGACCTCGAGATACCTAACACCGTTAGGGAAGCTTTGAAAAAGCGGATTAAGGAGGTAGAGGGCGAAATTGATGAGGCTATAGCGGCTTATGAGAGAGGAGAGGTCGAAGCCGAAGCCGGTAAAACCGTCGAAGAGGAAATAGAGGACACCATTATGAGTAAACTAACTAAGTTAAGGGATGAGGTCGGTGACACGGCTGCCAAGAATATGGATCACGAAAGCCATTCGTATATGATGGCCCTTACCGGCGCTAGGGGATCCGTACTTAACTTGACGCAGATATCCGCAATAGTTGGGCAGCAATCGTCTAGAGGTGGTAGGATAGTTCGTGGGTATTCTGATCGTACTTTGCCCGTATTCGATCATGGTGATATGTCTGCCAAGGGAAGGGGATTTGTAGAAAGTAGTTTCTATGAGGGCCTTAGTCCTGTAGAATTCTTTTTCCACGCAGTTACTGGGCGCGAGGGCTTGGTAGATACGGCCGTAAGGACGTCTCAAAGCGGATACATGCAGAGGAGGCTGATTCACGCCTTGGAGGATCTGCACGTGGAGTACGACGGTAGCGTTAGAGGAGCCGAAGGAGAATTGATCGAGGTTAAGTACGGCGATGATGGTGTCGATCCCGCAAAAAGCGATCACGGCATTGCGCTTAATGTAGATAGGATAATAGATAAGGTACTTAAGGAGGGGGAGGTGGAGTAAATTGCCAAGAAGAAAGAAGACGGAAGCCCAGAAGGGTTCCTCTGCAAAGAAAGAAGCAGAGGGTGATCCGTTGCTTTTGCTGAAGGAGACTAGAGCGGCCTCTATTTTACCGCCGCTATTGATGGACGAAATTGAAAAGAAAGCACAAGAAAGGGGGTTGACTTATTTTCAATTAAAAAAAGTGATAGACGCAGCATTAACCGAGTACAGAAAAGTTGTAGTCGAGCCGGGAGAAGCAGTTGGCGTTGTGGCCGCGCAGTCGATAGGTGAGCCAGGTACTCAAATGACCCTGAGGACGTTTCACTACGCAGGGGTTAGAGAGCTGGATGTAACTTTAGGCCTCCCCAGGCTGATCGAAATCGTTGATGCAAGTAAGGCGCCTAGGACTCCCATGATGAGGATATACCTAGAAGAGCCTTACGCTAGTGATAGGGAAAAAGCTATGGAAGTTGCCTCAAACATAGAAGAAACCGATTTGAGCGACTTGATTGAAAGCATAGAAGTCAACGGTGCTGAATTGTCTTTGCGCGTGACGCTTGACGAAAGTATGCTTCAGGATAGAAAATTGAGCTTCCAAGACGTTTTATCGGTAATAAAGCGCATGAAAGGGGTAAAAATTAACTCCGAGAAGTCAGATGAAGGCGTCTTTGAAGTAGCTCCACCGGTAGAAGATTACAACGGCTTGATCGCCTTTAGGGAAAAGTTATTGCTGATGCACATAAAGGGACTTAAAGGGATTGAAAGAGTATTTTTATCTAGGACAAAGGGTTCGAATGGGAAGGAAGCCTACATGCTTATCACGAAGGGGTCCGACTTAGTTAGGGTAATGGAGGTCGAAGGCGTAGACGCGACGAGAACTACTACGAACGATATAAATCAGATTTATGAGGTTCTAGGCATAGAAGCAGCAAGAAATGCTATAATGCAGGAGATAATGTCGACTCTTTCTGAGGCTGGCCTAGAAGTCGACATAAGGCACGTGGAATTGTTGGCTGATGCTATGACGTACTCGGGTATGGTTAAACAAATAGGCAGACACGGCGTCGTTGGTGAAAAGGCTAGCCCACTGGCAAGGGCAGCTTTTGAGATGACAGTGAGGCACCTGCTGAATGCCGCCATAGCTGGAGAAGAGGATGATATAAAAGGGGTATCAGAAAGCGTTATTGTGGGTCAGCCTATACCTATGGGGACTGGTATGGTAGACCTACGCATGAGGCTGACGTCCAAGAATGAAAAGAAGCGATGATAAGGAAAACTTAAATGCATTGGTCAAGGTAATAAATTATGTACATGGCTTGTACAATAATTTTTTGGGAAAAGGGTGGCATATACCTGAGTCTGTTTTGAAGGGTTAAAAAATGGAAATTGAGAAAAAAGATATTAAACTTACCCCTCAGGAATTAAGGGCAATTTCACTCTTTTACTCGGCTACTGGAAAACCTGCAAAAGATTGCGTAATCGACGAGGATAATGGGAGAATAATATTTTTAGTGGACCCGGCTGATGTCCCCATGGCCATAGGAAAGGGTGGTGCTAACGCGAGAAGGGCTTCCTCCTTGCTTGGTAAAAACGTTGAGGTCGTAGAATATTCGCCGTTGTTTGAGGCCTTAGCTAGGAATGCTTTAGCACCCGTTAGGGTCATATCAATAAAGGAAGAAAACGGAAAGGTGATCGTTAAAGTTAGGGACGAGGACAGAGGTCTTGCTATAGGGACTAACGGAAAAACCGCTGCGAAGCTCAAGCTTTTGCTTAGTAGATATTTTGGGATAAAAGACGTTGTTATAAGATAACCAAGTTACTGATTGTGAGCAAGAAAGCTCCGACCTTCAGAGAGGAGATGAATTGCGAAA
>ERZ1669250.506-NODE-506-length-17223-cov-12.107351_pt1 | contig 17223 bp, 16 predicted proteins | sample MGYA00579295_ERZ1669250 | MGnify/ENA primary metagenome ERZ1669250 (study PRJEB41166, sample SAMN08046056) | hot springs metagenome | biome: hot spring; feature: acid hot spring; material: thermophilic sediment; isolation source: thermophilic sediment from acid...
GGGAAATCCGCGATGCATCGCGAAAGCAATCGCGGGGATGAACTGGAGGCCATGAACGCAAGGTAAAGGGTAGTTCACTTATATGTTTGGATGCGTTGCATTTTAGCTGGTAAACAAAAACTTATTAATTTGAGTTGTTCTAGATCATCCGGATTGTCAGCTTATCATGGTATGAAGTTAAGGTTGCCTCCGAGGATTAAGGTTTTAGAAGCGATATCTTCGATATCAGCAGGTAGAATAAAAAAGGAAAGCAATGGAGTATATAAAATCAGATCTTCAAGAGGGGAAAAAGAGTACATAGTTATAATCAAAAACAGTACTGCTTACAGCGATGACAACGGAACAATTTTTAAAGGATACATAGGTTACCCAATAATAGCAGCTTTGATGATTGAAGGAATTCTCCCAAAGAACGAAAAAATAGGAGAGGCTATAAAGGGCATCCCTTGGGCAGATCTTAACGAGAGCTTAAAGAGTTACAAAAAAGTTGAAGAAAAAGTCAAAGAAGAAGCAAAAAAGAATGGGGTTCAGCCTGATGAAATCGATGAGTATGTTGAAAGCGTTATGGAAGCCCTTAAAATGATAACGTTAAAGTTTAAAGATATGAGACAACTAGGTTTAGAGTAATGAAGATATTAAACTACAGAGTAAAAGGGCTTAAAAAAGTTGGTATGTATGTTGACGGAAAAGTTTATGATTTAACTTCTGCTTTATCTAAATACGGTTCAGACATAAAATCTGTAGAAGATATACTGGCAATGGGTTATTTAGATGAGCTGGATGATGCCATAAACGAATCCTCTGAAGTGTATGAACTGCAGGATGTGAAGGTTGACCCAACCATTAGAAACCCTCAAAAAATATTTTTGGCGGCTGTAAATTATTATTCTCATTCAAAAGAAGGGAATCTTGCAAAACCTTTGCAACCATATCTGTTTACAAAGTTTACAAACGCGCTTAAAGGTCCATATGACGAAATAAGGAAGCCTCGATCATCAAACAAAATGGATTACGAAGGAGAACTTGCGGTTATTATAGGTAAGAAGTGCAAGTACATATCTGCGCAGGAGGCCAGATCATGTATATCTGGCTATACAGTAGCTGATGATATAAGCTTCAGAGACTGGCAATTTCCTGCAGACTGGCCCAGAGTTCAGACGCCATACGGATTTAACTGGGTTATGGGTAAAATGCTGGATGACGCGTTACCCATTGGACCTTGGCTTGTTACAACAGACGAAATAGAAGATCTTTATGACCTTAACATAAGAACAGCTGTTAACGGTGAAATCAGACAGAACGGTTCAACTTCCGATATGATATTTAAGATAGAGGAGATAGTATCATACTTAACTCAGGGTATAACTCTTTATCCGGGTGATATAATATCGACAGGAACACCGGAAGGGGTTGCTGCTTTTACTGGCGAACGATATCTTAAAGCTGGAGATGTCGTAACCGTAGAAATAGAAGGTATAGGTAAAATTTCAAATAAAATAGTAGAAGAATGACAATAATAATTAATACCGACCCAATAAATTTTAAAACTGAAGATATATTTCCAGCAGGCAATGCTATAAAAGATGGAGGAACTGTAGCGTTTCCTACAGAAACAGTATACGGACTGGGGGCGGATGCTTTTAATGGACCGAGTTGTTTGAAAATATTCCAAATAAAAAAGAGACAGCCAGACAACCCGCTGATAGTCCATATAAATTCTTTTGAACAGCTTTATGCGGTTGCAGAAAAAATAGTAATGGAAGATATTCTAAAAAAAATATGGCCTGGGCCATTGACTGTAATACTGAAGAAAAACAAAAGAGTACCGAACGAGGTTACTGCAGGTCTTGATACAGTAGCTGTAAGAATGCCGGCTCATCCGATAGCATTAAAGCTCATAGAAATTTCTGAAACACCAATAGCAGCACCTAGCGCTAATATCTCAGGCAAACCAAGCCCAACTAACGGTAGCACAGTTATAGAAGAATTAAACGGTAAGGTAGATGTCATAATAGATGCGGGCGAAACATTTTTTGGAGTAGAGTCCACTATAGTTGATATTACCAGAAACCCTCCCGTATTGCTAAGACCGGGCCCTTTTACTATTGAAGAACTGCGTAGCGTATTTACTACAATTAAAGTGCCACCTGAAGTTTCCGGATTGCATGATTTTGAAAAACCCTTAGCGCCTGGAATGAAATATAAACACTACGCACCTGAAAAAGACCTTTATTTACTTCTAGATAATTCGTCTTTACCAGAAATAGTTAGAAAAATCGATAAACGCGTCGCTGTTTTGGTTACAGAAGAAAATTATGAAAAAATAAAAAATTTAGCTTCAAAAAATGTAACTTTCATAATATTGGGAACAGAATATAATCTTTATACCGTAGCTAGAAATTTGTTTGAATCGTTAAGGAAGATAGATAAGCTAGACGTAGAGTTTGCGATCATACAATCCTTTAAAGAAGAAGGTATAGGTTTGGCAATAATGAACAGAATTAGAAAGGCATCCGGCAGAAAGTTCATAACCAACTACCCGTTTGAGATGTGATTTTTAATTGTTTATTATTAAAAATGTTAGATGCAAATTTTAAACATGTGTTAGCTTTAATTTGGCAGATTTTTTAAGCCCATGGCATCTCATACCGTAAAATTGCACAGGCCTGTCGTTTATTTTATTACAGCAGATAACAATTTATCATGGAGTTCTTCATCTTCAGCAATGCCTTTTAGTATCAGAACCAAAACATTATCTTTTTTATTAGCGGCTTCTTTTATGTATTTTTCATATATCTGGTACGCTAATTCTTCGCCCTTCTCTAGTTCTCTGAGCTTTTCAAAAATGGCTTCTACAGACATATTTTTAATGCTTTCACTTAATTTTACTGCTTCTTCAGAAAGAGAGTTACATAAAGTTATCATTTCATCATCAACCAAGACTTCATATTCATCGAGTTTATTCTCAAGCAATCTTAAAAGTTCTTCGTGTTCCATTGAATCCATTGCTATTTTTTGAAATGCTGTTTTAGCGTTTATACCAAAATAACTTAGTTTAAACAAAGTTGAATATAATCCCGCTAAACTGCTTTCTAATTTTCTTAATGCAAAAATAGCTTTGCCCATTTATATTTATATATTAAAAAACCGGTTTAAAAACTTTGAATAATTTTCATTTATTCTAAAATTTGAATTCGTCTGCAAAATTAGAAAAGTTTTAAAGCTATCGTTTTATTACCTTTTATCATGCTTGCAAAATATCATCACTTTCCACCAACTCACGATTCTTTTACAGATGCGCCATCTAAAGATTTTTATGAAACAATCATAGTTGGAGGCGGTGGCGGTGGGTATCACGGCGGCTTCCAACTCTCCGACAGCAAAAAAAGTGCAATTTTAATAGACGATAAAGGCAACTTGGGGGGTAACTGCCTGTATGAAGGTTGCATACCTTCAAAAGCTGTATATATGACGATATATTTGTTGGAAAAAACAAAAAAGATAGCAGAGCTTAACGGTTCAGTTAATATACGCTTAATCCAGGATATCTGGGAAAAAGCTGTTGAACATAAAGATTGGGTACAAAGCATTAGGTATCAGCAACATATAAAAGAAATACTTGAACACGAAAATCTTGAATTTGTAAAAGCTATTGCAAAACCTACAAAATGCTGTGAGGTTGAAGTTCAAAGTTTGGACGGTTCGTGGAAAAAAACTGTAAAAGGAAAGTACATGCTTTTAGCAACTGGTTCAGTCCCGGTTAAACCTCCAATTAAAGGATCTGAACTCACAATAGGATCTGAAGAACTTTTTGGATACAACACTGATTATAAAAGATTAAAAAAATCCTTCGTTATAATAGGAGGAGGTTATATAGGAGTGGAAGCTGCATCTGCAATCAGCAGGCTTTCAACTGACGTAACAATCATTGAAATGCTGCCTCATATAATGAACGGTTGGGACGAAGATGCAGTAGAAGAAATAAAATCAACTTTAGAAGAAAACAATGTAAAAATAAAAACCAATGCAAAGGTAACACTTATAGAAAAAGCAGGGAACCAAAAAACTGTCTATTACGTTGATGACTCTGGAGAAACCAGATCAATAACCGCAGACGAAGTTATCATGGCTGTTGGAAGGTCTCCATATGTAGAAGGACTCGATAATTTAGGAGTAGTCGAAGACAGAAAGGTTGCAGTTGATAGCCACATGAGAACAAAGATACCAAATATTTATGCTGCTGGCGACGTTATAGGAAAATACATGCTATTTCATTCTGCTGTTAAGGAATCTACCATAGCAGCGTGGAATATAATTGCAGAAAGACCGCTTTATGAAGTAAACTTCAGAAGTATACCTATTACTGTATTTACAGAGCCTGAGGTAGCAAGTGTTGGGATCACACCTGCAGAAGCCATTAAACTTGGTATACCGCATGAAGTAGTTTCATATCATTTAGAAGATGATGCTTATGCACAAATCATGAAAATGAGAAAAGGCTGGGTCAAAATAGTAGTTGAAAAAGAAACTCAGAGAATTATAGGAGGCCTGATCGTTGGTGAAGCTGCATCGTTGATAATAAACGAAATAGCGTTAGCAGTTTCAGTTAACGCAAGAGTAAAAGACATAGGCTTGCTTGCGCATCAGCACCCAACAATATTTGAATCGATAGATAGAGCTGCCGTAAATTGCTGTAAAATTTAAAATGCATTTAAATAAAAAATTTTTATGATATAAATTTACTTCATTTATTACATTTTAAAAGATAATCGGTTTGATTTAAACATAAAAAAAGTTATAATTATATTTTATAAACTCCATTGATTGTGTAAATGTAAAATTGGAAATACGCAGGGCTTTAAATGAATACAAAAATCTCAGGGAAGATACAAGGAGGCTTGCTTTTTATAGCTTTGCAAACAGTTTAGCATCTAATTTAGGCGGATTTATAATGATTTTTTACGTAATATACCTAGGTTATGGTGTAGTTTTCTACGGTATCTTAAGCGCTATAGGAGGATTTACCTTTGTTTTTTTGTTGATACCATCTTCGATATTAACATATGTTAGAGGTTCCAAGCATACGGTTTTAACAGGCAGCATTTTTCAGGCAATTTCATACACTATTATATTTCTTTATCCATCAAAAACAACTTTTTTAGTATCTTCTATAATTGGCTCAGCAGGTTCAAGTATGAATTCCGCAGCTCTAAACCCTCTTATATCTAAAAGCGAGACGCTATTAAACAGAACAAAAGCATTTTCTTTAACCTATTTTTTAAATTCCATAGGCGCATTTATAGGAACAGCTTTTTCAGGTTCTATTGTTGACATTCTCAAAAATTATTTAGGTTACTATGCATCATATAAGTTAATTTATTTGATTTCTATGGGTGTATTCCTTTCTTCATCTTACATTATCTACAAAGTTAAGACAGATCTTAAACCACTCCCGCCAAAAATAGATTTAAAGAACGAAAATCTTCGCATAATCTACAAGCTAGCAATTCCTGCAGGTCTAATTGGCGCAGGTGCTGGGTTTTTGATCCCTTATTTTCCGCTTCAATTTAAATACAGATTCAATCTAAGCATGACCGTCATATCGGTTATATTTTCCATTACAAACCTGTTCATGGCCTTTCTTGCTTTATACATGCCAGAGATTGAAAGAAAAAGAGGATCTCTCAGATCCATAATAGGTTCGTGGGTAACTGCTACCACATTTATGGTATTTATGCCGATTGTTGGATTTCTTGGAAACGGTATTTTAGCTGTAACATTTTTTTCGGCGTTTTATCTTATAAGGACCGTAATGATGAACGCGATAAGCCCTGTGCAGTCATCTTTCGAGCTTTCCCTTCTAAATGACGAATATAAAAGCATAGGTTCCAGCATAGAAACCCTTACCTGGAACGCAATGAATTCACTAACGGTTATATTTGGAGCTTTGCTAATTAAAGAATCTTTAAACGCTCCTTTCTTTATTTGTGCAGTATTTTATTATGTATCTGCAATAGTTTATTATAAATTCTTTTCAAACGTTTCTAAAAAAGAATAAGTTTTTCTGTTTTAAAACCTTCACATCATAAATAGTTAAATAAAAAATCAGTTTAAATAAACAATAATGATAAAGCAAATATGTTTACTACCTCATGGCGATGAAGTTTTAAAAACCGATGATCAAGATGTTAAGGAAATAAGAAAAATAATGATAGAATGTGGCAATAGACATCATGGAGAAACACTTATCGTTGTGTCCCCTCACTCCATACGGGTACCAGATCAAATTTCTTTATTATATGCTGAAAGAATATGTAAAAACAGCAAATGCTACATTACAGATAGAAGTCTTGCCGATGAACTTTACAATATCTCAAAGAGCAATAATTTACCTGTCATAAAAGTTAATTATGGTACAGATTCAGGAGAACTTTCTTCATTACCCCTGGATTGGGGATCGGAAATCCCTCTGAGCTTCTTTTTAAAAGCGAATAAAGTTCTTATAATAGGACCAGGAAGACAAGTTAAAAGACGGGAACTTTTCAAATTTGGTTCTTTTATTGGAAAGCTTAAAAATGAATTTTCGGTAATAATAAGTGCCGATCAAGCTCATACGCATTCATATAATGGCCCTTATGGATTCTCATTTTTTGCAAAGATGTATGATAAAATTGCTAAAAAATTAGTTAAAGAAAACGATCTTAAGAATTTAATGTATTTAGATAAAGAAATAATAGAAAGGGCAAAGCCTGACAGCTTTTGGCAGCTGTTAATTTTAGCAGGAATATTAAGCGTTGTTAACGCAAAACCCGAAAAAATAGCTTATACCATAAAAAATTACTACAGCATGCTCGCTGCTTCTTATATTAAACTTTAAATTTTCAACAGCCCTGTTTTTATAAGCGAATTTTCCAAGTTTTTCTTAACAGCCTTGATAAAGGTCTGAGTATCTACAACCGCACTTATTGGAGGATCTGCAACGTTTGCAACATCCTGGGTCATTATTTTATCAGTTTCAATCGTTTTCTTAACAGCTTCTTCCAGTAATTCTGAGAATTTATATAACTCCTGGTTTCCATCCAACTCGGCTCTTCTCTTTAGACCTCTTGTCCAAGCAAATATTATGGCGGTAGGATTGGTTGAAACTTTTTCGCCTTTTAAATACCTGTAATAGTGCCTTTGAACGGTTCCATGCGCTGCTTCAGACTCATAATATCCTTCTGGTGACATAAGTTCTGATGTCATCAATGCCAACGTTCCAACAAAAGCTGTTGAAACAAAATCTGAGAAAACGTCCCCTTCATAGTTTTTGCATGCCCATACAAAACCTCCTTCTGACCTGACAGCCCTTGCCAACGCATCATCGATAAGATAGTAATTGTAGTGTATCCCACTTGATTCAAAAAGATTTTTATACTCTTTTTCATATATATCGTTGAAAATTTCTTTAAACCGAGCATCATAAACCTTTGATATTGTATCCTTGGAGGCAAACCACAGATCTAGTTTAACCATTAACGCATAAGAAAATGAAGCTCTTGCAAAACCCATGATTGATCTATCTATGTTGTACTTTGCTTCTATAATACCTGAGCCATTAAATTTAGGGAATTTGTAGTTAGCAACGTTTCCGTCTTTTTTCTTTATTATAAGCTCTGCTTCACTTCCTTCTTCAAACTTTGCACTTACCGCATCATAAATATCTCCAAAAGCGTGCCTTGCTATTATTATTGGTTTTTTCCAGAATCTTATAGCAGGTTTTACGTTGTTTACAAGTATTGGTGCTCTGAAAATAGTCCCATCAAGTATTTTCCTTATGGTTGCGTTCGGGCTTGGCCATTCTTTTTTAAGGTTATATTCTTTAACTCTTTCTGCATTGGGAGTTATAGTAGCGCACTTGACACCGACCTTCCATCTTTTTATGGCTTCCGCTGCCTGTATAGTTATCTGATCATTAGTTTCGTCTCTTTTCTTTACGTGCAGGTCATAATATTCTGTTTTAAGATCAACATAAGGTAAAAGAAGTTCTTCTTTGACCCATGCCCACATGATTCTTGTCATTTCATCTCCGTCAATTTCCACTACAGGATTTGACATTCTGATTTTTTCCATGGCAATCTAATTAAATCAGAAAAATTTAACCTTTATACTTATACCTTGTTAGCAATTTATTTTTGAAAATAGAATTTTAACCTTAATGGTTAAGGAGGACGAGAAATCCCTCAGCAAACTGTAGACATCGCCACTCATGAATGCTTTTTAAAAAGCCTTTGGTGTATGATTTTTAGTTAGAATAATGAGCAATTATTAAAACAAAAAAGGATTGGTTTGAAGAATATATATTAAATAAAGATCAAAAAATAAGAACATAAAAAGCTAGATATAAACAGGTTTTCAAATTAGGCGTTCATGTGAAAGCAAGCGTGGCGTTAAACTAAGAAGCCCTGAGCTTGTTGTCAGGGTAGTTCACTTTACTCGAAGTACTGCAGTAGGTAAGTATACTCCTCTTTGCCAGTAATATCTGCGAGCTTCTTTATCATGTCTTTTACGTTCCTAAGCCCAAACTCCTTTCCCATCTGAATTATTCCTTTTGGATAGCCCAACCCTAGCATTGAAGCCGTATTTATGTCACTTTCGGAAGCTATATCATTTTTTACAAGCCAAAGTGCTTCACCAACTTCTGGTGAAACTACTAACCATGGATCAAATTTAGATCCTGCTTCAGGTGGTATATCTGGTTTCTTGTAAATCCATTTGCCGGGATAGTTGTAAAATCCATGTCCAGTTTTCACGCCAAATTTCCCATCTTCGTACATCTTTTCAAAGGTCTTGCAAAAATCACCTAAAAAGCCCCTTTCCTTCATGGCCCTAAAAACAAGATAAAACACGTCGATGCCACTATAGTCAGCTAGTTCAAATACCCCCATGGGGAAACCCAACTTGTACTTTAAAGCCGAATCTATTTCGACGATACTAGCTACATTATTTTCTACTATTTGGCATGAAGCATTCATGAGTCTTGCTAAAAGTCTGTTAACGATAAACCCTGGTACGTCCTTTTTTACGATGACAGGTACCTTATTTAGCCTTTTACCAAATATAACAGCTTTGTTTAAAGTTTCTTCTGAAGTGTAATTTCCTTTTATTATTTCAACCAGTTTCATGAGCTGCGGAGGATTAAAAAAATGAATACCTACAACCTTTTGTTTTAAAGTTAATTGTCTAGAAATTTCTGAGATGGGAAGGCTGCTGGTATTTGTTCCAAAAAATTCAGCATCAGGTATTATACTTTCAGCTTTTTTAAATATTTGCAGCTTTAAGTCTAAAATTTCAGGAACCGCTTCTATCATATAATTAGAATTTTTTAGTGCTTCTTCCAAGGAAGTGGTTTTGTTAATTCTTGATAAAACTTGGTTTATGTCGCTGATAACCCCTTTTGTTTTGAACTTCTCTAAACTTTGTTTTATCTTTTCTATCGCATTAAAAAGTATTTCTTCTTTTATATCATAAATCCACACTTCAAAACCTGACATGGCAGAGATCTGCGCAATGCCATGTCCCATAGTTCCTGCCCCTATTATGCTTATTTTTTCATTCAACCTATATCCACGCTCCTTGATGCTAGCTTTAAAAGCGTTTTAGCTATAGTTAGCTTTTGAATATCGTTTGTACCTTCATATATTGTAGTTATAACTGAGTCTCTAAGGTACCTTTCAACGCCTGTTGCTGAATCAACCCCTGCACCTCCATGTATTTTTATAGCCATATCTGATAATTCTTCAGCAACTTCAGTAGCGTAGGTTTTTGCCATTGAAGATGCCATTAAAAACAACGGTTTCTGCATATCTGCAAGGTATGCTGCCCAGTAAACAAGAAGCCTTGCGGCTTCGAGCTTTATCAGCATGTCAGAAATCCTGAAGGCTACGCCTTCAAACCCGATGATGGGTTTTTCGAAAGCTTTTCTTTCTACCGAATAATTAAACGCCAGCTCAAGAACCCCTTGTGCGATACCAAGAGCCTGAGCCGCTATGATTATTCTTGAATAATCATATGTTGTCACAATAACTTTGAAACCTTCCCCTACTCTTCCTACTATGTTTTCTTCAGGAACGTTAAGATTATTAAAGATAACTTCATTAGGCTGTTCTCCCCTTAGTCCAATAACCTTAAACTTTTGCCCTATTTCAAGACCGGGCATACCTTTTTCTGCTATAAAGGTTGTTATACCTTTCCATCTTTTGCCCTGTTCAGGAGGCGATGTTCTTGCAGAGATTATAAAATATTGTGCTCTGTCAGAATTTGTGATAAATATTTTCCTTCCATTAATAGTGTACCCGTTATTATTTTTTTCTGCCCTAGTCTGAATTCCTGCAACATCGCTTCCTGCACCTGGTTCTGTGTTGGCATGTGCAGCAAATTTTTCGCCTTTTGCAACTGGTGGTATGTACTTGAGCTTTTGTTCTTCCGTTCCAAAAATCATCAAAGGAACTAAAAAAAGATGGTTTACAGTAACCATTGTACCCAGAGATGGGAGAACTCTCGAAAGTTCTTCTGTAAGTATAGCTAAAGTTCTCATATCACCTCCTTGTCCTCCATATTTTTCAGGAACCCCTACTCCGTAAAGCCCCAGTTCTCTTGCGCCATCTATAATAGTCTGCGGTATTTCGTTTGTTTCCTCAACCTTCTGAACGTAAGGCCTCACCTTGCTTTCTGCAAACTCTCTTACTGATTTCCTGAAAAGTTCGTGCTCGTCCGTCATTTCTATTTTAAAATCCATTACCTCACTAAAAGGGAACATTGATTATATATTAAAAGGAGAAGAATTTAAATTTTATTTTTCGAATCTAATGTTAAAAATTTCTTAAAAATAGTTTGTATATTTTCTAAATTTCATTTCTTTAATAAATAAAAAATAAATATTACTTAAATCATCATAATTGATATGAATAAAGAACTTTACCCGCTTTACTATCCCGAATCTATTTCTGTTATAGGCGTTTCACCACGTGAAGACAATTTTGCTACAATAATATTTAAAAATCTAATAAAGGCAAAAGATGAAAGAACGCTTAATGCTGAAATTTATCCAGTAAACCCTCTATATGAAGAATGTATGGGATATAAATGCTTGAAGGAAGTACCAGGAACAGATTTGACGATAATTTCAGTACCATCAAGCCTGGTGTGGGAATACCTAAAAGAAGCTGATAAAAGAGGAACAAAAACCGCCATTGTTATTTCTGGAGGCTTTACAGAATCTGGAGCTGGAAAACTGCTCAAAGAAAAGCTGAAAATCAGAGTGCTTGGCCCTAACACCATAGGTATAGTTAATACACATAACGGGTTAAATACCCTGTTTCTGCCGGAAAAAAAAGCAACTAAAGATGGAAAATTTTTAGAATCGCTTCCAAAGTTAAAAAAAGGTAAAGTGGCAATTATAACTCAAAGCGGGGGGGTCAGCGTTTCTATTCTTGATGAACTTTTAACCAGCAACATAGGTATCAGTTCTCTTACTTGCTTGGGAAATTCTGAAGACATTACAATCTCAGATACGCTGGAATTTTTATCTTTTGATGAAAATACTGAAGCTATAGCTATGTACATTGAAGGAATCAAGGATGGTAAAAAATTTATGAAAATAGCTTCTGATTTAACAAAGAAGAAAAAAGCCTTCGCTCTGCTCGCCGGAGTTACACAGGTAGGAAAAAGAGCGACGATGTCTCACACCGCTTCTATGATGAGCGACTATGAAACATATTCGTCTGCATTAAAGCAGACAGGAATAATACAGGTTTATACGCTCAGGGAACTTATAGATGTTATAAAAACATATGAAATGAATGGTTTACCAAGGTCTGATAAGGCTATTGTGCTGACCAATAGCGGAGGCGCGGGCGTTCTTGCTGCAGATAATGTTGCAAAACAAGGAGTAAACGTGCCTGATGTATCAGGAATTTTAAGCGAATTAAAGGCAACCGGTAAAGTTCCTAAAATTGCAAGTCTTGCTAATCCTATAGATGTTAGCGCTTCAGGAACTGATGAAAGCATTATTGAGGTTTACAAAAAATTGAGCGAGAACGGCTTTTCAAATTTTATAATAATAAGTACCCATTATCCTCCTGGAATTACTGATAAACTTCCAGAAGCCATAAAACAGATTTCTGATATTTATAAAAACTTTAACATAGGGGTAGAACTAGGCAATACTGAATGGTCTGAACATTTGAGAGATGCTTTCTGGCAAATAGGTATACCTGCTTTTAATTCTCCCGAAGAAGCTTCAATTACAATGTCATATCTTGTAAAATCATCAAAGGTACAACCAACCTGGCATTTTTCTGTTAGAAAAGAACCCGAAATAAGTTTTAAAGGTATAGTTATAGATCCAGAAAGTTCTGAATTTTTAAAAGAATTTGGGTTTGTTACACCTCCGTGGGGATGGATAGATAAATCTGATCTTAATAAATTGCCATATCCGATTGTGCTAAAAGTTTACAGAAAAGACCTAATTCACAAAACCGAACAAAACGCTGTAAGGGTAAATATTTTGAACGCTCAAGAAGCATTGATCGCTATTGAAGATTTGAACAAAAACTTTCCAGATGGCAGGATTTATTACCAACAAATGATCAACGGTAAAGAAATAAGGTTAGGTTTTGTAAAGGATGAATCTTTCGGAGCTGTGGTAAGCGTTGGAGCTGGAGGAACACTGACAGAGCTCTACAGGATAACATCAAACTATGTTTGTCCTGTTACATCTGATGAAGCTGTAAACATGCTTAAAGAAACAAAGATATTTGATCTCTTAAAAGGTTACAGAAGTAAAACCATTTATGATCCTGAAAAGTTTGCAAGAACAATATCGGAACTTTCTAAATGGGTATATGATAAAGAAAATTTAATAGAACTGGAAATTAACCCTCTTATTATAAATGAAAACGGGCCTCATATAATAGATCTCAGAATAAACTTTGAGTGATGGTCTTTTCATTTTGTTAACAAAGCACCCAAATTATATTATTTATAAATTTATTTAATATATTTTTTAAAAAATAAAAATAATCAACGTTTAATTTTAGTTATATTTAAGGCAAATTTTTTTATAATATTAAAGTTATTATAAATTTTTTTACAAAAATAAACATATGCTCTTAAAATGTGTAAACTAATATATATAATTAATTAAATTATTTTTTTCATAATTTTGAGAAATTTTTTGAAAAAAATTTTCATTTTTAAAAGAAATTTTATTAAAAACACATAAATATTTAGCATTTCATATAAATCATAGAGATGTACCAAGTTGTGCATTCCAAATGGGAAGTTGTCATCAATAGGGAAAGGTGCAAAGGCTGTGAAATATGCATAAACGCATGCCCTCAACAAAATCTTTCGCTTAGCGAAAATGTAAATTCCCAAGGCTATCATTATGTAGAGTTTTCTGAAATGGGGAAAAAAGGAGAATGCACTGGTTGTAAGATATGCTGGTGGGTTTGTCCCGAATACGCTATTTTGGAGGTGAAAAAGATTGAAAAGGCTGATAATGGGAGCTAAAGCTATAGCCGAGGCGGCTGTTAGTTCGGGACTTGAAGCTTATTTTGGTTATCCCATAACTCCTAGTAGTGAAATTATGGAAAATATATCTGTACTTTACGGAGAAAGAAAATACCCGTGGTTCAAGGTTTTTTTGCAGAGTGCAAGCGAAATAGAATCAGTAAACATGCTTTTTGGTGCAGGAGCGGCGGGGTACGTTTCTATGACAGCAACTTCAGGCCCAGGACTCAGCCTTATGGCAGAAGGCATTTCTTATGCATATGCCTCAGAGGCTCCTTTTTTGATTATAGATGTTAACAGGGGTGGTCCTGGTTTGGGAAATGTTGCGCCTGAACAAAGCGATATTTCGTTTGTTTTAAATTCTCTGGGGCACGGCGGCGTAAAGCCGATTGTTCTGACCCCTCACACCGTACAGGAATCCATGGAACATGTTCACAAGGGGTTTGAGCTTGCATTTACATACAGAACTCCGGTTATCCTGCTCACTGACGCGCTTATAGTTCACATGTATGATACCGTAGAATGGGAACCACCTTACATAGTAAAACCAAAAGTTGACTGGGCAGCAAGAGGGAGAAACTATGGACAAAGGCATATAATAAACAGCATCTACCTTGATCCTCCAGAACTTAAGGCAAACAAAGAAAGGCTGCTTCAGAAACAGAAAGAAATAGACAAGATAGCCGAATCTGAATGCTTTATGTGCGATGAGAATCTCGACGTCCTTTACATAGCTATAGGTATTTCAGCCAGAATATCGAAAGAAGCCGTTTTAAGGTTAAGAGAAAACGGAGTTAAAGCGGGGCTCTTCAGGCCGATAACCTTAAGCCCTCTAGATAAGGATAACCTTTTAAAATATTCTTCCCGCGCAGAAAAAATTGTATCTGTTGAGATGAACGAAGGGCAGCTTGCGCAGGAAATAATGCGCATAACGAGGAGGGACGTAGATGTTCTGCCGTATCTTGGCGGGTACATCCCTGACGTTGAGGAGGTGGCTGAAGCATGGAAGTAAAACAGTTTTCAAGCATTTATGAAAACGGCGTAACGACCTACTGTCCGGGCTGTGAGCACGGGCTTCTTTTGAAATTCATAGGTATGGCATTAGATGAACTTGGAATTACAGAAAAGGCGATAATGGTTGGGTCCGTCGGCTGTTCCACATTAGCCTATAAATTTTTGAACGTTGATTATGTGCAGGCTCCACACGGCAGAGCACCAGCTATAATGTCTGCTATTAAACTGCTTGAAAAGGACAAAGTTGTCTTTAGCATCCAGGGTGATGGAGATGCCCTTTCAATCGGCATAGCTGAACTCATACATGCCGCTAACAGAGGAATACCTATAACAGTATTTATGTATAACAACATGGTCTTTGGAATGACAGGAGGTCAGATGGCTCCTACAACTCCAGAAGGCATGAAAACTACAACAACTCCTTTTGGAAGAGATATAAAGCAGATGGGACCTCCTTTAGATGTATGCAAAGTTTTATCTGCTTTTCCACAAATATCTTATCTGAAGAGGGTCGTTATAACGCCCAAACCGATATACACAAAGGACAGGATCATGTATTCTTCAAAAGAAGCTATGGATTCATATAAAGCTGTATTAAACGCTTTAAAAACGCAGCTCATGGGAGGTTTCAGCTTTGTAGAGTTTATCGGTACATGCAACGTCAACTGGAAGATGACGATTCTTGACTCCAAAAAATATGTACACGACGTTGGAGTAAAAGTTTACCCGCCAGGTCTATGCAGGGATGCTTTTGGAGTTGATAAAAAATGAAGACCTCGATAATTAATTCTGGAAGGGGAGGTCTTGGGGTAGTAGAGCTTGGCGAGATGTTTGGATGGTATTTTATAAACCTTGGCTACAAGGCTACAAGTGTGCCGAACTACGGGCCACAAACAAGGGGTGGTTACGTTGAAAGCGTTGTTGTCGCCAGCGATACAGAAGTCCTTAATCCTATTCCACACAACTTTGATATAGCTAACATACTTGACGGCCTTGGCATCTATGCGGTAAAAAAGATAAAGAATGGAGGTAAAGTTATCATAAATTCTACACTAATAAGAGAAAAAGTGGAAGCAAACGGAATGATCTTCTATCTGCCGGCTACAAAGATTGCAGAAGAAGCTTCAAAGGGCAAGTTGAGGGAACCGAGGGTTGCTTCAAACTCAGCCGTATTTGGATTCCTTGTGAGAGAACTCGGCGGTGATGAAAACCTTCTGGAGAAAGCTATTCAAGACGCACTGAGCGACAAACCTTCAAACGTTATACAAATAAACATCGATATAGCTAAAAAAGCCTATCATGGGTATAAAGATCTCTTAGAAAAGTGATTTTTAACCTTCGAAATAATAGGTAAAATTTTCATAATAAAAAAGGTTTTTATAGCTATTTGCTAATGCGGTAAACTTTACAGTTCGAAAAGCGACCTAAGGACGAGGATTATATTGCTAGCTTCTCTGAACCTTCTCCTCGCGTAATCAACCCATTTTTCTCCATAAGGAACATAAAGCGCTTTTTTTATATTGCCTTCGTTTAAATTAAAGATGAATTTGTTCTTTATTCCAAGTAGCATGGCAACAGTAACTTTCTTATTGTACTGTTTGTTCAGTTCTACAGCTTCTTTAACAAGCTTCAGGTCATGAGTTGCAATGGTAAACTCTGGCGCGTTTTCGAACAGGTAATGCATTATTCTTCTGTAATTTTCTGTCTTTTCTTTCCAAGTAGTATAAGCTATCTCAGGGGGCTCTTTGTAGGCTCCTTTAACTAGCCTTATGATGCCGTTTCTTTTTACTATCTCTTCCACGTCTTTGTTGCTTCTTTTTAAATAAGACTGTATGGCTATCCCCTCCCTCGAAACCAGAAGGCCTTCAAAGTAAAGCTTTATTGTCGGCTCCACGTAATTAGAAGCTTCCATATCCAGCCATACAAAAACATCGTTAACCTTGGCATACCTTAATATTTTCATATAATTTTCTCTAGCCTTTTCATAGCTTAAGCTCAAACCTATCTGAGTGGGTTTGACTGCTATATCGCCTATGAGCTTTTTTTCTGCTATTTCGTCTATAAGCTCAAAATAATTTTCGACGTTTGCTGTTATTTCGTTATCTTCTTTTAGCTCTTCTCCCAGATAGTTGAGTATAACCCCAACATTTTTTTCGTTCAGCTTTTTTGCGACCTTTACAGCGTCATCAATAGTTGGACCTGCTATCCATTTTCTCGCAAAAATTCTTTCTATATTTTCAAACAATTTACAATTTAATATTTAATTAAACCATATAATTAAGTTTTTTATGATAACAAAATTCTTTTTTCAGAAACGGCTTAACGTTTTTTAAATAAGTACGATTTATTAATTGTACTAAAAATTAAACGAAAAATCGTTTATTTGTGTTTTTAGCTTTATAGTGGTTAAGTTGCCAGAAGCCCCTTCCTCAAGCTTTGGACAGCTCTTTATACAAATGTTTTTAAATGCTTCAGCACGAGATCTTTACAGGCTGATGCTAACTCTGAAAATAATGCAAGATTATAGAAAAATTACAGCTCAAAAGCGCAGCGATGAACGGGAAGCTTTAACCGTAAGTTCAGGGTATAGCATTTCATGTCTTCGATTTATGCTATAAATAGTTGGAATATTATACCGAAAACTATAACAAAAGG
>ERZ1669250.508-NODE-508-length-17110-cov-2.562768_pt1 | contig 17110 bp, 16 predicted proteins | sample MGYA00579295_ERZ1669250 | MGnify/ENA primary metagenome ERZ1669250 (study PRJEB41166, sample SAMN08046056) | hot springs metagenome | biome: hot spring; feature: acid hot spring; material: thermophilic sediment; isolation source: thermophilic sediment from acid...
ACATACAGGCAAAGCTTGGGCAGGCGATCCTGCAGAAGTATCCGCAGCTCAAGGTGAACCTCTCAAACCCAGAGTTGACCATTAGCGTGGAGGTCCTTAAGGACAAGTCTTTGGTTTATTGGCTCAAGTATAGGGGAGTGGGGGGGTTGCCCGTTGGGTCATCTGGGAAAGTTCTATCCCTGTTCTCTGGAGGAATAGACTCGCCTGTTTCCTCATTTTTGGCCATGAAGAGGGGATGTAGAACTGACCTCATACACTTTCACGCTTTTCCCAATGCGTCCCAAGTTAGGAGGACCAAGATAGAGGAATTGGCCAAGCATCTAAGCAAATTTGAACCATCCCTCAAACTCCTGCTGGCGCCCTATCACTACTTCTACGTGTACTTCCTCAACTATCCAGAAAAGTACCACCTTGTCCTCTTCAGAAGGTTCATGATGAGAGTTGCGTCGAAGATCCTCGAGAGAGAGAACTACGATGCGCTTGTAACAGGTGATAGCCTAAGTCAAGTTGCCTCACAGATCATGAATAACCTAAAGCTGATCGACAAAGCCACAAATGCATTGGTACTTAGGCCCCTCATTGCTTACGACAAAGATGAAATAATAGATAAGGCGAAAGAAATAGGCACATACTGGCTAAGCATAAAGCCATACCGCGATTGCTGCTCCATGGTGTCGCTTCACCCATCTTTGAATCCGGTAGAAAAAGAAATCATTGAGATTGAGCAAAAGGTTAACTATGAGGACATCATCGAGAGGACCTTAAACGAGACGGAGGAGATGAGGATTGAGCGAAAAACACATCGTCCCTAGGGCATGCATAAAAGCGTCAGCGGAAACGTGACCATGAAGGTTTTGCTAACTGGCGCGTCAACCCCTTTGGCGCAAGAACTATCCCTTAGGCTTCGCTCGCTGGGCCATGAGATTTTCATTGTAGGGCCAAGGGTAGGACGTCACATGGCCCAGGAAACCTTCGTTCAGGAAGACGTGCTAAACCTGCACCACGTGGACGCAAAAATAGACCAAATCTATCACCTGGACCTGAGCTACGATTTCGCTCATCCCGTGGAGGCGCTTCTGAAGAACTCCCTGGGCACGCTCAACGTTTTGAGGCTAGCCTATGTGAAGAGGGCTCGGACGGTAATAGTCATCGACTACTCGCAACCAGGCGAACAAGACTCACAGGCATACGTCCGCACATCGCTCTCCTTCATAGAAGCCCTTTCGGCATCTTATGCTTCTGAAAAGGGGACGGACGTAAGGATAGCAAGGTTTTACCTCATCTACGGATCCAAGGAAGATTGGCTATTTAATATGCTCGTCTCCATGGCAAAGAATGAGGACATAACTTCTGCTAGTGGGGAAGTATTTCCCGTTCACCTTAGCGATGCGGCAGACGGACTAATGAAGCTCATGAACTACTCGGGTGCTGATGCCCAGGGACGCGCATTCGACTTCTTGGGACCAAAGATGGACCTAGAAGACCTGCTTAAAACAGCAAAGAAAATGATTGGCTCAAGTTCCAAGATATACAGCGTTAAGAAGAGGCAGACTAGGTTTGGGCCGGATAGCCAGCTAGCTTACGAAGTACTTCAGTGGAAACCCAAAATGGAGATCGAGATGGGTATGGCGAAAGTTATCCAACAGGTGAAAAAAGGTGAACGAGGAAGACAACGAGGAAGAGCTATGGAAAGAGCTCGAGGATTCAATAATCAATTGCAGAGCGTGCCCTAGGTTGGTCGCTTACAGAGAGCAGGTATCAAGAAAGAAGAAAAAGGAGTTTGCAACTTGGACTTACTGGGGAAGACCACTACCAGGCTTCGGAGACAGGAGTGCTATGCTGATGATAGTCGGGCTTGCACCAGCTGCTCACGGGGGGAACAGGACTGGAAGGATGTTCACTGGCGATAGCTCTGGAGCATGGCTGATTAGGGCCCTTTACAAGGCAGGGCTTGCTAACAAGGCAACGAGCGAGCGCGCCGATGACGGGCTTACCCTTAAGGGCGTTTACATAACTGCCGTTGTGAGGTGCGCGCCCCCGGGAAACAAACCAACGCCCTCTGAGATAGCCAACTGTAGGCCGTATTTGCAAAGGGAAATCGGGCTAGTAAAACCGAGGGCATTTTTGGCCCTCGGTGGAATAGCTTTCAATGGCCTTATGGACGCCCTATGGCTGAGAAGGGAAAGATTCCAGCACGGGAAGGTCATCCAAACCAAGTACGGGTGGATCATCTGCTCCTATCATCCAAGCAGGCAGAACACGAACACTGGTAAGTTGACCGAGGAAATGCTCGACGCCATAATAAGTAGGGCGAAGGAGCTCGCCGGGCTTAGCTGAGCAAAACTACCTCCCCTACGCGCTTGGCTTAACCGCAACTACCTTATTAATTTAAAGAATATGATAGCTAGACGCCCAACAGATCGCGCCCTTTCCCTTCAATGCACATCACGATCACGGCCACTGTCCAGCAGTAGCAATTGCCGCGGATTTTCTGTCTTCACAAAACGTTTATTATCGTTGCTCTTTAGAGGATGATTTGAGCGCCACAGACATATACGGCGAGACGGCTGCCAAACACGTCGCCTACAGTTCAGCTTACGTCTACAGCCAAAGCATAGTAGCCGCGGTATTTGGCTTCGCTTTTTGGTTCTACGCCACAAAGATAACGTCAACACTATTTGTAGGCGAGATCTCGTCTCTATATCTTTTGTCGAGCCTCGCGTCCACGCTTCTAACTTTCTCGCTACCATCAGTGATACAGCGCTACATCCCCATATATGAGGCAAGAGGTGAAAGAGGTGCCTCAATTTTTGTCGCAAGGTTGTTGTTGGCATCCGGCTTTGTGATATCGGCCGCCGTGTTCGCCTTCTTGTACTTTTTCTCCTACCCGCTTTCCTTCTACTTCTTGAAGAACCAAGCCCAGGCATACATCTTGCGCTACTTCTCAATATCCGTGTTCTTCGGTCTTCTTTCAGCTTTCTTCTCTGGGCTGCTGGTGGCTCACCAGAGGTTCAAGCTGTACTCTTCCATGAACTCCGTTTACTTCGCCTGCTATTACGTTCTCGCCCTGATGGCCCTTTGGAAAACAAGGGCTTTGCTCGGCGTGATAGCGGCCTGGACCGTTACTAACCTAACCTTTGCCACCGCGTTCCTCTTTCTATCGTTACCTTACGTCAAGGGAAAAGCAGAAAAGGTTTAAGTCAAACCGATGATAAGGTACGGGATTCCTCTCTACGCATCCAACCTGGTATCATACGGCTCAGGTCTGATAGATAGGTACGTTGTTCTGTTTCTGAGCACTCTAAGCTTGCTTGGAATCTACAACATAGCGATATCTTCATCTGGAGTGGTAACGTCCCTTATCTCTGCCGCTTTGAGCGTCACCTATCCCTATCTTTCTGGCCTTTTCGGGAGGAACGACACAAGCCGCATGAAGCTTGTAGTGAGGCTAACGATCAGGTACATGACAATGGCGTTCGTACCGCTTGCTGTTGGCGCAGGCGCAATAGCTTATCCCGTGCTATCGCTTTTTGGAAGCGGCGAGTACACGACTGGCACCTTACCGTTGGCAACCGTGCTTGCCTTCTCCGCCGCAACGCTTCCCGCAGGCATATATGCCAACGCGCTTCTCGCGCATGGGAAATCTCATAACATATTGGTGGGGTCTTTGGCATCTCTTGTAGCAAACGTGGGGGTGTCTGCCGCTCTCGTGGGCCCACTTGGCATAGAAGGTGCGGCGCTGGGCCTCTCATCTTCTTCGCTGGCTTACTTTGCGGTCATGATTTATTACGCGAAGAAGGCAGACGTGCTCGCCTTTGACTTTGGGGCCGCGTGGAAGTCGTGGTCTTCATCAGCTATAATGGGCGCGGTCGTGATAGCATCTGAGGTACTTCTCAAGGGTCCCATTTTCATACCTGTTTACGTTAGCCTGGGAGCAGTGACATGGCTCATGATCATGAAAAGACTCGCTCCCCTTAACGAAACGGATGCAAGGCTGATAGAGAACATCGTGCCGAAGCAGGGGCGCGGCGCTGTAGTCCGCCTACTCAGGTTCATCGGGGCCTACAAAAGGGATGACGTCACTCGGAGTGACTGAGCTCCCCGTTCACTTCCTCTATGTCCTTAAGCGAGTCCACGCTTCTCCAGTATCCGGTTATCTTAACGCCAGCCAAGGCATGCTCCCAAGCAAGTTTCGGGAAGAGGGTTTTTTCAATGTCACCGACATCTGGAAGCAAGTCCAAAATCTCCCTTGCCATGACGTATATTCCTGCGTTTATCCATACGTCCTCAAGCTCTGGCTTTTCTTCGAATGTATTATGTAGTTCCCGTCCACAAGCGCTACACCGTATGGACTTCTCTCCCTGCGAAGAGCCATAACGGCTTTTATCCCCTGCTGTTTCTTCTCATAGAACAGCTTAATCATAGATGAGAGGTCAACGTCGGTTATAACGTCACCGTTTACAACAACGAGATCACCCTTCACAAGTCCTTTCCGCACCGCGTTCTTTATGCCACCTCCTGTTCCCAGAGGGGTATCCTCAACCGAGAGCACGACCTTCAATGGAATTTCATTCGAGTTAAGCCTCAAAAAATCAGTTACGGCTTCATGCTTGTAGCCAACCGCCAAAATCGCCTCATCTATCTCGTGCTTGTATAGCCAGCCAAATATGTGCATAAGTATCGGCTTCCCTCCAACGTCAACCAAGCACTTGGGCACGTTCTCCGTTAGCGGTCTCAGCCTCAGCCCCTTTCCCCCTGCAAGGACAAGAGCCTGCATGCACTAAATATCTCCCGTTATTTATGTTTATGCCGAGGATGTCACAGATCAACTAAGCCTTTTTGACGATCGCATCCGCCGGATCAAGGGACTTCCACACGACCCTATAGCCCAGCTCTCTCAAGAGGGCATCGTAACTTCTCAGGCCTTTTTTCTTGAGGACCGCCTCAACCTCGATGTAAGGCTTGCCGTCCAAATCGCCCAGCTCGCCCTTCAGGTTCTTTAGGTACTCCTCGCTTATGACCTCATCGCCAATTACCCTGTAACCCTCCAACCCATCCCTGTTCACGACTTCCATTAACACGTCCCTTTTCAACCCGTTTTTTTCGGCGAACTCATCCAATGCAACCACGGTCTCCCATGGCTTAACCTTTATTCTAGCGCTCATAACGGTTTCCCGAAGCAGCTCCTTCTCCCTTTCCTTGAGGTACCGCACCACCCTCTCAACGGGTACGGTCCTCTTGAACGTGATGACCCTGTCAGACTCAGGAACGATTGGCCCCAGTTCCTCGTCAACGGCTATGATCATGTCCATACCCTTGGCATCGCGCAGCTTTTCCTGTTTCGCCTTGATGTAAGAGGGCGTCCAGAAGCCAACTATCTCCATGTATATTGTGTGATTGAACTTCTTCAACGCGAAATCCGGTATGAAGACATGGGTTCCCACCTTGACGGGACCCGGTTCCCTGACGATGTCCCACCCAGAGTTAACCGATTTGAAATCATCGTAAAACTTCCTCTCCACTTCGCTGTCAAATGGGTTTTCATCCCATTGCCCTCTGCTCATGAGATGCCCATGTTTTTCCGAGGTCAGGTCAAGTTTATATATCCTTTGCTTTGTCTGCGAGACTATGTCAGCGCTCACCCTCCACCTACTGCACTTGACTATTTGCTCGAACAACTTGGCGATGGATGAGCCATACCTGTCCGTCAGCTTCGTCAGAGAAAGTGGGCCCATCACCTTAACGACCATGTCATCTCTGTCAGCCTCGGCTATGTACATAAGGCCCAGCTGCTTTACCGTCCTAAATATCTCCTTCCAGTGATCGGAGACGGAAAAAGTCATGGAGGCTGACCTCAGCAAAAGGGTCTGCACAAGCGACAAGTTATAATCCCTTATCAGCGAGCGTGGATCAATTGGATCAAACTCCTCTAGGACCATGTTTTCTTCGAGATCTGACCATAGGCTCTCTTCAACGTCCTGGACGCTCACGGCTAGTCTAGCTGCAGCCTCTCTCAAGACCTTTTCTCTCTCCAGATACCTGCCAGAAGCCAACGTGAAAACCAAAGCCCTGGTCTGGATCGGATCTAGCTTACCAGTACTGGTGAACCTGCACCTGCGCTCAAGTAACGCAGATAGGCCCCTTACAAGCTTGTAATCCCTTCCGACCTCGAGCTCCTTCAGAGCGCCGTTCAGCATTCCCTTCCTCATTCCCACCATGGAGAGGTAAGTGTCTATCATGGCCTGCGCCAGTTCGGAGTCGCTTCCATCAACCCTCATGAACTTTGGGTATATCTTGCCACCTATGGCGCTTGCCCTAATTAGAGAGCTCTGGAACAACTCATTCCTCCTCGTACGACTCTTCTTCCTGGTTTCCCCTCTTGCGCCTAGCGCTCAGCCTTACCTCGCCCGTGTCCCTAGAAACTATCTCGATCAGCCTTGCAACCTTTCCCTCCCTTTTGCGGAGAAGCCTTCCCAGCCTCTGAACGAACTCTCTTCTGCTTCCGCTTCCGCTCACTATTATCCCCAGCGAAGCCTCAGGCACGTCAACTCCTTCATCAAGCACCTTAGATGCCACTATGGCCTTGTACTTTCCCTCCTTGAATGCGCTGAGCACGCTGTCCCTTTCCTCATCGCTCGTCTTGTAGGTTATGAACGGAATCAGGAACCTCCTCGATATCTCGTAGACCAGGTCATTGTATTGCGTGAATATGATTATCTTATCATTGGGATTTTCCCGAAGCACCTGCTCTAAGACCTCAAGCTTTGCCTCGCTGTTGAAGGCTATCTGCATTGCCTTGTTCCTTGCAAGGAGGGCCTCTCTGGCCTCCTTGTCAGTAGCGCTCAACATTATTAACCTGAGGAGCGCGTTCGGTCCCCACGCATATATTCTTTTCTTCTTGAGGTAGTTCTTGAAGATGGCCTCGTTCATCTCGTAGTTTTTTCTCTCCTCAGGAGCCAGGTCAACTGCCACCCTTTTTATCTCGTACTCAGATAGGTACTTACCGGCTAGCTTTTCCGGCGACAGCCTATAGACGATACCACCTATCAGCTTCGGCAAGAGCCTTTCAAGCCCATCCTCTCTCTCAGGTGTTGCTGTGAGCCCCAACCTGTAAGGAGATGCAAACATTTCTGCTATCTGCCTGTATCCCTCTGAGGGTAAGTGATGGCATTCGTCGAATATGAGGAGGTAGAACTTGTTGCCAAGCTCTCCAGCCCTTAAGTAGGCAGAGTCGTAAGTTATCACGGTTATGGGCTTGAGCTCATCGTTTTCTCCTCCTATTGCGCCGACCTCGACCTGCAGCTCATCTTCCAAGACGCCCTTCCACTGAAGTAGGAGGTCAAGGGTAGGTACAACAACAAGAGTGGAGAGTCCCACTAGCTCGATGGCCTTTACGGCCACCAGTGTTTTGCCAGCCCCGGTGGGCAGAACCACTACACCTCTCTTTCCGGCCTCCGCCCACTTTCTGAGCGCCTCCCTTTGATAAGGCCTTAACTTCGTCTTGGATAAAACGGCCGGCATCGGCAACGGATCCATTACATGGTCATCCACATCGGCTTCACTTTTGCGAAGGTACTCAAGGGTATCCCTGTAGTACATGGCCTGCGCCCTTTGGCGCTCTCCCCTGGGGTCTAGGGTCGCATATGGCACTGGGAATCCACCAGATATAACAATTGTTCCCTTGTCGTACCTGAGCGAGACCTTTATCACGCTAATTTTGCCGCGTAAGTAAATATAACCTTACCTGACTCCATTTCGAGTCCTAATTCTGCGGGCCATTCTGGGATTTAGTTCCAGGCAGCCTAGAAAAGAACTTTAGGTAGAGGTAGGAGTTGGCGTAGTTAAAAAGTGCTGCAAGGCCGAAAGGTACGTACACGGGCAAGGCGCCAATCATGAAGCCTGTGAGAAGCGTTGAAACCGCCTGTGGGAATTGCCTGGCGGCCTGATTTAGCCCGCTGGCCGTTGCCCTGCTACCCTCTCCTATTAAACTCATCTGAAGGGAAGACTGAGCCGGGAGAGAAATCATCCTAATGGGGGTGGAAACCAGGTAAAGGAAAGAGGCAACCGCAGCCGACGGGGAAAAAGGTATGAGGAAGGTGAGCGTTGACGCAATTCCCCTGCTCAGCACTATTAGGTTAACTAAGCCGAGGCGCCTTGCCAGATAAGTTGAGAAGGAGTAGCCTATCCCACTGATTATGCCGCCGGCGCTCATGAGGAACCCTATCTGTGAGCTGTTCATCCCAAAGAACTGGTTGAAAATTATCGGTAAAAATGGTGAAACAAGTCCCATTCCGATCCCATTTAAGAGCCCTGTATATCCAAAGATCTTGATGAACCTCTTATCGCTATCGCTTAGGGTTGCTGGTCTCCCATTTCCTAAGGGATCCCTTCTGAAGCGCTCTCTAACGGGTAACACGAAGGCAACGGAGAGCAAGCTTAGCGTAAGTCCAATCTTAAAGAGCAACCTATAGCTTGCGAAAGATATTATTGCGGCACCAGCAGCTCCTGCAAAGGTGTTTATCTGACTGTTAATTGAGTAGATAGTTGTGCGGTTCTTCTCGTCGCTATTTTCGGCAAGCAAGGCCGTCAAAACTGGCGCAACGGACGCGCCGACCCCGCCTCCCACAAGACCTCCTGCCATACCGAAGCCGCCGAGGCCCATGGATAGGCCGAGTAAGTAAACGTTTCTAGTGGTAAGAAGAATAGCTATCCCAAGGGGCAGGGTTAGCATGTCAATGATCAACACCGTTTTTCTTCCATAGATGTCACCTAGCCTTCCCACCAAAAGTGATATGGCAGGCGTCGAAAGGGCTCCGACCGCGAAAAGTGCACCTATAGCGATTGGACTTAAGCCGATCCCGTGAAGCAAATACAGTCCAATTATAACGCCCATGAAGCCTGCGGCAAAGCTTCTAAGCGCTCTCGAAACGAATAATAGTACGACGTTCCTTCTGGAAACGCTATCCAACGGAGCTCAACCCCACTTACATGTATCTCTTTTATCGACGAATCGATATCGAGTAGCAGTATATAAACGTTATGATTTTATTATGAAGCCAGCTTTCTTGTATATCCTCAGAAGCATTAGTGGGTTTACGTCCTCCACCCCGTCTATCTTTGATATCCTCTCGTTTATGAACTCCCTGAGCTCTTCCAGGGAAGGGGCCCAAACGGTTGCCACGAGATCAGGCTCTCCGCTGACCTCATATACGTCTTCGATTTCCGGTATAGATGCTATCTGCTTCGCTATGTTTTCTACTCCCTTTTCGGAGTTAACGTTTAGCATGAGTATCGCTGCCGCACCAAAGCCTAACTTCTCCTTTTCCAGAACGGCAGTGTAGCCAAGAATTATTCCTCTCTCCTCCAAACTCTTGACCCTGTCGTGCAGGGCGGATAGGCTTATGTTGATCTCGTCAGCTATTCTGGACAAGTTTATCCTATCTTTCCCCTTTAGGGCTTCAGCTATCTCTCTGTCAAGCTCAACGGATCTTTCCTTGGAGACCCTAGGCAAATCCCTCACTACTTTGGTGCTTCCGCTATTAAGCGTTTTGACCGATTTTAACTAGCATGCAAAAAAAGATGCATCAATGGACGGGGTACTTTCAGCTATCTGGAACACTCCAACGAGAGAGGTCGACACATTTTTACGCCCTTGCACGACTTGCATGTGGATGTAGCTTTCTGGGCCTCTGCAACGGAGTGTCCAGCTGATCCCATGACATATATCTCATCTCTGATTCACGCCTCTGAGTTGAAGCACATAACGACGGGCCGCCTATGGACGCGTCCGTTTACCTCACGAGAGCTTGCAATCTAAGCTGCCAAACCTGCTATGTCACCGGAGGCAGGCCATCTCCCCATGAGCTGAAAGAGGGTCAGCCGGCACAGGCAATCGATGCCTTATCCGTTTTTGGCATAGAGGTGCTTTACCCACTAAGGTGAACCTCTTCTGGTAAGGGGTTTGCTAAGGCTGATCAAGAGGGCTAAGGACGAAGGCATGTACGTTGCCCTCAGCACAAACGGCATAATATTAAACGAAAGATACGTTGAGCTACTAAAGAGCTCAGGGCTACATGCCATACAGGTTAGCCTTGACTCTTCAGACCCGGCGGAAAATGACGCGCTTAGAGGAAGCTTTCACATGGCCCTTAGAGGAGCGTCTAGCGCCGCCTCTGCCAGCATCACCACGTCCATCTCTTGCACTGTTACTGAAATTAATCCAAGGGCGCTGGGTATCGTAGAGCTGGCAATGAACGTGGGAGTCAAAGAGGTGAGCTTCATAGCGCTTCAGCAGCTTGGTCGCGCTCGGGGACGGCTATCCCTTTCGCATAAAAGGGCAAGCGATTTTTTAAGGGCGCTTTCCCGTCTGTTGTCGTCGTACCCACACGCCATCAACGGGTTCAGATTTTACCTGGACGAAGAGAGCTTCAGGCTGGCTGCAAGGGAAACAGCTTCGCTGCCTGGCTTCTTCACGTGCCCGGCGGGAAGAACGCATATGGCAATTGATTGGAAAGGTGACGTTTACGGTTGCGATCTCTTGATTAGTCCTAGGTACAAGGGGAGAAGCGTGCTGATCAACTCACTGAAAAATGGGGGAAAAAGGCTTCTCGCAGTACAGGAAATGGCATCCGAAAGCGTGCGAAAAATGTCCATATTTCCAAACTTGCCAAGGAGGCTACCCGTGAGAGCTCATTATGCCGGTACGAGCACCGACCCCCTGTGCACGTTTCACCCGCGCAGTAGGTCAACATAAGTCAAGTAAGGGTCAAGCCAATTAGACCAGAACTGTGCGGGGTTCTTCACGGCCACCAGCTCTTGGCCATCCAGGCTGTAGAGCTCGGGCACGTACAAGAACGCTCCATCAGATGCGGTTGCGTCCAGGTTTGAGAGCAGGAGCTGCTTGATAAGATCTGTCATGTTCAGGCTCGAAAGGACTTCAAGCAGGTAAGGTGTTTCCCTTGGCCACGCGACTGCTCCGTGATACTCTGCATCGCCGTAATAAGGGCCCGGGGAAGGCCTAACCAACACGCCAAAGGGCAAGTACTTATCGACGTACCCCTCAAGGGAAACGATCCTCTTTCTAACCATGAGCCTACCAATAACCCGGTCAAAAAGCCCGTCCTCTTCAAACTTTCCAATCCTAGACAGCAGGGCGTGAGCCATTATGGCCGTTGAAGAGGGGGTATAGTCGCCCTTCCCTTCGTTTAGGTCGTATATCATGGGCAGGTAACCGTTGCTCAGCTTCCTCATGGACTTGTGTATCGTTTCAGAAGCTTCCCTGATCTTTCCTGCCTCCATTCCTAGCTTTTCCGCCACTTCCGCAGCACCTTTGAGGGCAACAGCGTAAAGGGCATTCACCTCGGGCAAAACGTACGGCTTATCGTCCCAGCCCTCGGGAAGCCTTGTTGGCCTCAAGCGACCGTTGACCCACACCATTGAGTCCCACCACGATGATGCGGCACCAGATTCGACCGCTCCCCTTGAGGACAGATCTTTCAGCGGTGAGTAGCAGCTTAGGGCGTAATCCGCTAGGCTTGCAAGGGCGCGGGCGTAAGCCTCCCTCCACTCCAAGGACAAAAGGGAGCTCACGTACAAAAGAAAAAGCGGAAAGGCATCAGATGCGGACGATCCCTCAAGCGGGCAAAGCCTATCCGGAAGTCCTCCGTCGTATCCCATGGCTGAGAACCCAGCTTCAGCCGCTTGCCACAGCTCATCCCTCAACCTTGGAACCCTGTGAAACGCCTTCAGGTTGTAAAGTAGCCCCTGATAGAGGTCTCTGGACCAGACCTGCCTGAACCACCAAGCACCGGCGTCAGGCAGAAAGCCGGCACCACACGCGACTCCGAAAAGCGCTGCCGATTCTGCCCTTCCAATCAGCAGGCGGCCCCAAGGAGTTTCCATGAACTCAGGATAGCTACCGATTAGGTCAAGGTCCCACTGAGCTATGCGCGGCCTAACATAGGAAAAAAGCGGATGGACCACTACCTCGGCATCCCCATCGAAGCTTAACTCTAAAAGCAAGTGTCCACGCTTGCTCTCAGGGACGTATTTGGGTGGATTTCCCTGTCTGAAGCCAGAACCCCTGTCGTAGTTTAAGCCGAGCTCCTTGTCGAGGATATTTGCTTTCCCGTTGTGCTTTAAGATAAATTTAGCGGGTCCGCCCTCAACGAGCAGCTCGTCCCCGACCTGCTTTAATTTGGGCCTGGATTCGTCTCCGTAGACATCCCTTAACTCTATTATGGGCACCATCTTTTCAAGCTTCCCTCTCAGCTTTAGGTCCGGGCTAGAAGTGCTCATCTCCGCCAACAAGTGACCTCCGTCAAAGCTAAGGTCGGCCGAAAGATGGGTCACATAGGCTGAGCGAAGCTCACCCCCCGGCATTAGCGCGAAGCCAGCCAGAACCTTCCAGCTTCTCCCGTTATACATGGAGGTGTAGCCCTCATAACTGTAGTGTGTCTTCAGTTTCCAAAGCCCAGCTTCAAGCTGCTCAAAGGCTGTCCAGAAGGAGTACTCTGAGTAAGCGTTCCTAATTAGCACAAGCCTTTCTCCTTCGACCTTGTAGGTTAATGCCATCCCTAAGATTTTACCCTAGAACTTAACTTTTTCTTATTCCGCTATCCGCAAGCTTTTTCTTATATGGCGACCCTTTTATTATGGAGGTAAGAGAACACGACATAATGCCAAAGGAGGGCTGTAACATCATATTTGGGCAGTCTCACTTTATAAAAAGCGTGGAGGACATAGCAGAGGCTCTAATTGGCTCGGTTCCCGGCATAAAGTTTGGCGTCGCTTTTGCCGAAAGCTCGGGAAAGAGGCTAGTGAGGTATGACGGAAATGACGAAGAACTTGAGAGGGAGGCGGTAAATCACATAAGAGAAATGGGCGCAGGTCACACCTTTCTCATAGTAATAAAAAACGCTTACCCCATAAACGTCCTTCAGGCAATCAAGCGCGTCCCAGAGGTCGTCAACGTTTACTGCGCGACGGCCAATCCGGTAAAGGTTTTCCTTGGAGTTAGCGGGGATTCCGTTGCTGTTCTAGGGGTAGCTGATGGATTGAAGCCAGTGGGCGTGGAGGGAGAGGAGGATAAAAAAGAGAGGAAGGACCTGCTTAGGCAGCTGGGATATAAGAGGGCTTGAACCTAGCTTTAGACTCATATTAGCTTTTTCCCCTTGACCTCCGGTGCCCACAGGTAGGTCACGGCAAAGCCTAGAAACTCGAATGCGGAGATGACCATGAGCACCAAGCTCAAGTTGTAAGAGAAGAACCCTATGGCAACTGCTACGGTTCCGAGTATGCCTCCGAAGCGGCTCATAGTTGTAGCGAAACCGTGCGCCGTGCCTCTGAGTCTAGTGGGATAAACCTCAGAGGGATATGCGTAAGTTAGATTTGTGGGGCCTATGTTGTGGAAAACGTGCATAAGCGCGAACGCGCTGAACGCGACGGCAGTTGAAGATGCCGCCGACGGAACGTAGTAAGAAAAGATCGAGAAAACTACCAGCGAGATCCCAGCCCCAAGAAATCCAAGTTCCTGAAGCAGGCGACGACCAGCTTTTTCAACCAGAGATAAGCAGATCGCGAAACCTATTATCACAGGCACCTCTTCTAGAAGGGTCTCCACTATGGCCATAACGTAACTGCCCGTTGAAGCAAATATGCTTGGAGTGAAGTTCCACACGCCATAGCTTGCGAAGTCGTAAGAGAACCATGCTATGGAGGTGAAAAGAGTTAGCGTGAGAAACTTCTTACTAAATAGCTCCCTTATGGATGACGAACCCCCTTCTACCGCAAGGCCCTCAACAGCCTGCCGGGGATCGATGCCAGCTTCCCTAGCTATGCCTTCGGCGGACCTCTCTGCCTCCTGCTTTCTTCCCTTCAATAGGAGCCATCTTGGACTCTCAGGTAGAGAGTTTCTCGCCGCGACCACGATAAGGGGTATCACCGCAGCGCTGGCATACATGATCCTCCACGAAAGGGGACCAAGCATTGAGAAGGGAATTGAGAGGACAAGGAACACCATGCTTCCTATTGTCCAGGTGAATATGTTTAAAACGAGGAGCATTCCCCTCTTGTCCTTAGGTGAGAACTCGCTCTGAAGCGATGAGCTTATGGGATAGTCCGCCCCTATGCCTATACCAGCTCCAACCTGAAATAGGAAGAACTCCCACCAGCTTGTTGCCATGGACGTAAGTATGAGGAAGGCCGCGGTAATTGAAAGGTCATAGGTATAAGTCGTCTTGCGGCCAAACCTGTCGGCCAGGTTACCGAACGTGATCGCGCCTATTAGCATCCCTATAAGGGATGCAGATGCCATGAGCCCTAGCTGAAAACTCGTCGGTGAGAATACGGCCCTTAGTCCCCACTTTGGTATCGGAGATGCCGTCGAAAAGATCGTTAGCACGTAACCATCCATGAACATGCCCATGGATGCCAAGAGCGTGAGCTTCCACTGAAACCTTGTCAAACTGCGTGCTTGTCGGCCCCAGCCACAACTTTCGCAGATGAATAGCGATTTAACTGACCATCCCCAGGAGATCGCGCAAAGACATGCGCCCTTCTGATGGGCAGGTTATAGCTTAACTTCTCCTTCAGCACCATTCGTTGAGAAAATTCGGGGGATTAGCACGAAGCCCCCAAGCTAAATGAGCTCAGGTGAAAAAAGAAGCTTGGCCTTTTTCGCTCCTTACAGCTGGGCGATGTGTAGCTCCTCACCACCAAACCTTTTCAAGTGGCTTCTTTATCACGAGGGGTTTCAGGAAGGATATGGCCTTCTCGCAACCGTCTTCCCTTGACATGACTGGGTCCTCGTGCTCGTAAGACAAAACGTAATTGTATCCAACCTCCACAAGAGCTGTTATAAGCCTACGCCAAGGCACATCTCCCCATCCCGGCACCCTAAAGCGAACCCCTCTTCCGCGCCTGTTCCACGGCCCCGTGGAGAGCACGCCGTCCGAGCTAACTGCCTCCTTAACTATCTCAACGTCCTTCGCGTGAACGTGGTATATGCGATCTCCAAACTCGTGAATGAAGTTAACGACGTCTATTCCTTGCCATACCAGGTGACTGGGGTCAAAGTTAAAGCCGAACTCCTTTTTCTTTATTAGGTCCAGTGCCCTTCTTGCCGTGTAGCTGTTATAGATCACCTCCTGTGGATGAACCTCGTGCGCGAACTTCACTCCGTGAGCTGCGTAATGATCCATTATCTCTCCCCATCTCTCTGCAAAAAGTTTCAGCTGCCCTTCGAACAGCTCCTCGTTTTTAGGAGGGTATATGTACCATTGCCCCCAGTTAACGGACCCCACGAAGCCAGTTACCACGGGCACATCTAGGGCTGCCGCCGCCTCAGCAACCTTCTTTGCCCTTTCTATTCCAAACTTTACCTTTTCCTCTGGAGTTCCCTTGAAAACGTCATCGGTTGAGGTATCAAGAGGTCCAAGGACGAGCTGCGTCTCCGCATGATCCGATAGCGCTGATATGGAAAGCCCGTAGCTTCCCACCATCCTCTTGAAGGAGGTAGCTCCACCTTTCAGGATCTCGTCCACGTTTATGTGTAAACTTCCTTTTCCCGCAGGGATCTCCACGGCTTCGTAACCCAGTGAGGACACGTACTTGAGCACCTTTTCCAGTGGCTCATCCCCATAAAGTGCCGTAAAAATACCGATTTTCATAAATTTACTTTCGCTTCAACTTAATAACTTATCGTGGAGGAGTTATTCTGTCCTTTCCCATGTACGGTCTAAGGACCTCTGGAATGAGCACTGATCCATCTTCCTGCTGATAGTTTTCAAGTATGGCAACTATGGTTCTTCCAACCGCTGTTGCGGTACTGTTGAGTGTGTGAACAAGGTGAAGCTTACCGTCCTTCCCCCTGTACTTTATGTTTAACCTTCTGGCCTGATAATCGGTGCAGTTACTGCAAGACACGAGCTCCCTATACTTGCCCTGACCGGGTAGCCACGCCTCAAGGTCATATTTCTTGGCGGCTGATGGGCCCAGCTCCGACGAGCATACGTTGACCACACGATAGGGTATTCCCAACTGCTGATATATTCCCTCAGCGGTGCGTATCAGCTTCTCATGCTCAGCCCAAGAGTCTTCTGGCTTGGCGTAGACGAACATCTCTACCTTGTCAAACTGGTGAACTCTAAATATTCCCTTGGTGTCCTTGCCGTGGGCACCTGCCTCTGTCCTGAAGCAAGAGGAGAACCCGGCGTAATACCTTGGGAGCTCTTCCTCTTTAATTATATCGTCGGCGTGAAGGCCGGCCAGTGGAACCTCGGCTGTCCCGGCCAAGTAGAGGTCCTCCCCCTCAACCTTGTAAACGTCCTCCCTTCCCAACGGGAAAAATCCCGTTCCAAACATCATCTTTTCCTTCACCAGTACTGGAGGTATTATTGGCTTGAAGCCGCGTTCCTGGAGGTACCTCATGACGAAAGTCACTATCGCAAACTCGAGCATAACCAAATCTCCCTTAAGGTAAGCGAACCTTGCACCGGAGACCTCTGCGGCCTTCTCGGTATCTATCACGTCAAGTTTAAGGCCAAGATCCATGTGATCCCTAGGCTTAAAGGGGAAGCTTGCGGGCTGCCCCCATCTCCTGACTTCCACGTTATCCTCGTCACTTCTCCCCAGTGGAACCGTTTCATGCGTGAGGTTTGGAATCGTTGCGAAAAGGGCGTAAAACTCATCCCTGAAAGATTTCACTTTCTCCTCTATTTGATCTATTTCTTTGCCTATTTGTGCCCCGTAAGCGACCTTCTTTTCGATTTCCTCTTGTGGGGCGCCGCTTGCCTTCATGCGCGCAACATCGTCTGCGTTCTTGTTCCTTAGGTGTCTAAGCTCCTGAACCTTCATGCTTTCTTCCCTTATCTTCTTGTCCAGCTCCACTAACTTGCTCACAAGCTCTTTTGCATCAGCCTTTCCCCTCTTTTCGAGGTCCTTTTCTATTAGCTCAGGATTTTCCCGAAGCAGCCTTACGTCTATCATGGTCTTTTTAAGATCGCTTGCTTTTAACGCTTTGGAGACACTAAAGCAATCCTCTTTCCCTTAGAACCCTGTGAAAGGCCTCCACGTCCTTGCATTATAGGTTCAGCGATCTTAGCTTTTTCGG